>Ga0256844_10000164_pt1 | contig 26741 bp, 19 predicted proteins | sample MusselsmetaG_FD_189100 | JGI IMG/M metagenome (GOLD analysis project Ga0256844, IMG submission 189100) | Mussel associated microbial communities from hydrothermal vent at the East Pacific Rise, Pacific Ocean - Mussels | ecosystem: Host-associated > Mollusca > Shell > Unclassified ... | reverse complement strand
CCTGAGTTTGGTCGTCCAACAACTGCAATAAATCCTGATTTTGTCTCTTTTTCCATACTATATAATCACTTTTAAAATATTTTTCGTAGTATAGCATAATAGGGGAAAAGTAAAGAAAGAAGAAAGAGAGGTGACACTCAGAAGAAAACTTCTAAGTGTCAAGAGTGAGAGTAATTAGTTCTCGAAAGAACCGATGTCAGATGCGCCATCGTTTCTTGGGTTGTGTTTAATATCATCAGTAATAAACTGATAACGTGTTGATGCATCAATAGCAGGACTCTGTGTATCTAGTGTCCATGTATTTATCATAGTACTACCATTTGTTAATAATAGTGGGTTGATATTTGCAAGGTTGTCATCTAATGACCAATGAGAATTACCAACTTCAATTTTAGCTGCTTTTCCATCACTATTGTAAATAATGTTGTTTACAAACTCATTATTTGCAAGGAAAACTGCATCTGTATCTGATTCATGGAATGCTTTAAAGTCAAAAGAACCACCACGGTTATCCATGAAAATGTTATTTTTAACTTTTACATTTTCAAATCTAACTACACCGTAATCATCTCTATATCTTACAGCCAATTGCTCAAGATTACTTTTTCTAATTAAGTTATTACTAATAACTACATCTTTAGATAAACTAGCGTAAATACCTCTTTGTATTGCCATGTTAATAATGTTGTTATATGCTCTAACATTTGTACTCTGTTCAAAGAACATACCATTACCACGACTACGAATAGTATCAAGTGCATTATTTCTGTTACCTACACCATCAATGTAGTTATGGTGTACTTTAATTGGATAATCTGAGTGACAGTTATCAAACCAAATACCTTGACCTAACTCATCATGAATGTAGTTGTCTTTAATTTCACCCCAACCATTTGCTGATGTTTTAATTGCACCACTATGCCAGTACTGAATAAATGGTCTTACACCATTTGAATAGAATTCATTGTTTTCAATTAAGTAACCACCTGCTGAAGAAGAGACACCGATATCACCATTGTGGTGAATTTTACTACCTCTAATTTCTTGTTGCATGTTAACGCCTCTTGGGTTTCCACCTAGAGTAAGGTTAATAGCAGCAAAGTCAGTATATGCAATTTCACAATCTTCAATAATCGCTTTATATCCAACAGTTAACGCAGAACCTGCTTGGAAACCATTTGATGATTTAGCATATCCTGATGCAGCAGTATGCATGATTGTTAAACCCTTAAACTTCATGTTTTTAACATTAAATGCATCAATAATATATTGCTCATCTGAAACTTCCATTTTTACATTTGCATCGTTTGGTGTTTTACCATTTGGTAACCACACATACAAGTCAAATTTACCATTTGCAAGTTTCTCTACATAGAATGTACCTTCACTCATACCGAATGGATTATTAGCATTCTTTTTCATTGGATCAAATCTCTTGAATCCAGCTTTCCAAATGTTAACACCTTGAGAGTTTAATACATAGCTAGGATAACCAATTTTTTGAAGACTTTTACCTTCTCCATAGAATACTTGTTGATAATGCACATTTCTATTAAGACCTGAGTTATCAGCTGCTGGAAGTTTCCAAATATTATTTTGGTAATTTACCCAACCAGTTACTTCTTTTGAACCTTTAATAACAACTTTTTCGTTATTGTAGTTCTGTAAAGTAATGTATTTACCTGTGTCGTTTAATTTTCTATATCTAATCTCTGCCTGACGGTATTCACCACCCTTCATAAGAATTGTATCTCCACCATTTGCTACTTCTAATGCATGTGCAATAGTTTTAAATGCTGTTCCTAATGTTTTACCATCGTTATTATCACTACCATTTAAAGAGATATAGTAATCACCAGCTGTTGTACCAGCATCTTTTACACTTACTCTTCTTTTAATACTTTTAATATTTCCAGCTGTATCACTTACAGTATAGTTAACAAAATATTCACCTGCAACAGCTGTGTTAACAGCAGAACTATCAATAATAATATTTGCAGAAACATCGCCATCTTTATTATCTAAAGCAGTTGCTCCAGATTCTACGTATGCGTTACCTGCTAAAAGAACTTGTGGATTAGCACCTGTTAATGTAATAACTGGGCTTACACTGTCAGCTGCTTCTGCAACTACAACCGTTCTCTTAATTACTGCTGAATTTCCAGCTGCATCAGATACAGTATAGATTACAACATAACTACCAGCAACATTTGAATTTATAGCTGAACTATCTACAACAATACTAGTTGAAATATCTCCATCTCTGTCATCTAATGCTTTTGAACCTAACTCAACATATGCTTGACCTAATGCAAGTGGTTGTGGGTTTGTACCTTTTAATGTAATAACTGGTTTTGTAACATCTGCTGTTTCTACAATAACTGTTCTAGTAAGAGCAGTCGCTGTATTTCCTTCTGCATCTGCTACATTGTAAGTTACAGTATAAGTTCCTACAGCTGATGTATCAACTGCTGATGAGTCAATAACAATATTTCCAGTAACATCACCATCTCTGTCATCTGAAGCTGTTGCACCCAATTCTGGATATGCATCACCAACGGTAAGAGTTTGAGGGTTAACACCTGTTAAAGTAAGAACTGGTTTAACTGTATCTGGACCACACTTAGTAGTATCACCAAAGTTAAATCTTTGAGTTGTACTTACTAAATTTCCAGCTTTATCATAAAGCTCCATATATGCTGTATGACAACTGTTTTCAGAATATGTACCTTTAAGTCTAAAGGCTCTTACTAATGCTGGATCAGTTGTTCCTGAGTTAATTGTTGAATCTAATACACCATCAACATAAAATTTCTCTGCACCTAAATTTGCAGATACAGGTACATCAATAAAATTAATATGCCATCTTCCACTATAATATTTAACTTTAGTAATTTCAGTTGCTGCTACTGGTGCTGCTTTTACAGTTACAGTTCTTGTAATTGTTGTTGCAACGTTTCCTGCTGCATCAGATACATTATATGTTACCGTATATGTTCCTGCTGTAGTCATATCTACTGCTGATGAATCAATTACTACATTTGAAGTAATATCACCATCTACATTATCAAGTGCTTTTACACCTAATTCTGCATAAGTTTCACCTACAGTAAGTTCTTGTGGATCTGCACCAACTAATGTCATCTCTGGTTTTACAGTATCACCACATTTAGTAAGATCTCCAAAGTTAAATACATCACTTCTACTTACTTCATTATTTTCTTTATCATATACAACAATATATGCTTCATTACAAGCTGTTTGATCATGCATACCATTTAGAGGGAAACCTCTACCATAAGCACTATTCAGTCCAGCATTAACATTTTTATCTTCTACACCATTTACATAGAGTATTTCTTGACCCAATGTTGGTGATACAGAAACATCTTGGTAACGAATATGCCATTTACCACTATAGTATTTTATGATATTAATCACTGGTTTTGTAATACTATTTAATTCAACAACTTTAACTACTCTTGTAGCTGTTGTATCATTTCCTGCTGCATCAACTACATCATAAGTTACTGTATATTCTCCAGCAACATTTGTATTAACAGCTGAGCTATCAGTAACAATTAAATTTGTAACATCCCCATCTTTATTATCTGAAGCCATAACACCAGCTTCAATATAAGCTTCACCAACTGTTAAAGTTTGTGGGTTATTTCCTTTTAATGTAATAACAGGTTTTACTATATCATCTGCTATAATAACGTTATCACAATTAGCTGTATTCCCGAAATTAAATACATCACTTTGTGCTACTTTATTATGTGCAGTATCATAAATAGCTACATATGCTTTATGACATTTATCTTCTGCATATGTTTTAGATAAAGGATATCCTCTTTTATCTGTTGTGCCAATTGTAACTACCCTATCAGAGTTACCATCAACAAACAATTCTTCTTTAGCTAAATTTGTACCATTCTTAACTTCATCGTAACGGATATGCCATTTACCACCGTGATATTTAATTCCTTTTATATCTGGTTTCACAATATCCAGTGGGCCGGCATAACTATTTACGCTAAGCATTGTTAATGATATTGTGAGTGTAGTAAATACTCTTTTTGCTATCATTGTCTCTCCTTTTCAAATTATAATTTTTATAAGACTTAAAACTATAATACATTAACAATTTAATAGAGCTTATTTATATAAAATTATGTTTTAAATAAATATTTAACTGTACATTCGAATGATTTTTAGTAAAAAAAAACATAAAAAATCACTTTTAAATCACAAATTAAATTAGTTTTTATAATTAATTTATTTTATAAAGGTTAATGAGAGAAAAAGAAGAAGCACTTCAAATATGTAATATTTGAAGTGCAAAGAGTCTAAAATTTAATATTAATTACAACCAAAAGTAAATGTTTCAGTTCGTAATACTTCATTTCCATCAGAGTCACGAATAATAATGTATGCATCATGACAAGTACCTTGTGCATATTCACCATGTAAAGGGAAACCTCTACCATCATAACTATTGATACCAGCTACAACTGTACGATCAATATTACCATCAACAACTAACTCTTCTGTTGTTAAATTTGGAGTAACTTTAATATCAGAATAATGAATATGCCATTTACCACCATGATATTTAATACTATTAATAACTGCTGTATCTACATAACTTGGACTTACAACTTCAACTTTTCTTACTGCTGATGAATCGTTACCAGCTGCATCAATTGCTGTATAAGTTACAGTGTAATTACCTTCAGTTGTTGTATCTACAGATGAAGTATCAATTACAATATTATTTGTAATATCACCATCTTTATTATCATTTGCTGTTGCACCAAGTTCAACATATGCTTCACCAGCTTTAATAATTTGTGGAGTAACACCTCTTACAGTAACCACTGGATCAGTTACATCAGATTCTTCTACTAGATTATTACATGAATTTGTATTTCCAAAATAAAATACATCACTTGTTGATAAAATATTATGAGCATTGTCATATGTTACAATATACGCTGTGTGACAACTATCTTCTGCATAATTACCAGGAGCCAAATAAAAACCTCTATTTTGAGGTGCTTTAGTTCCAGCAATTACTTCACGATTAATTACACCATCAACAAATAGTACTTCTTTACCTAAATTATCTGAAACTGCTATATCTTTATAAAGAATTTGCCATTTACCATTATGGTACTTAACTTTATTAATCACTGGTTTACCCATTGAAGCTACACACTTAGATAGATCACCAAACTTAAATACATCACTAGTAACAACAACATTACCTTCAGCATCTAATATATCAATTTTAACTTCATGACAACTCTCAGGATCGTATGGACCACCTTTTAGTTTGTAACCTCTTGTTTCATGATTACCAACATAAACTAATCTATCATATACATTATCAATATAAACATTTTCAGAAACATATCCTGTTCCTGTTTGTACATCTTGGTAAGTAATATGCCATTCATTACTATAGTATGAAACTCTTTGAATCTCAGGTTTTGCTAAATTTAAAGCTTTCGCACTTGCAGCATAGCCTTCTACACTCAAGAGAGCCAGCATTGTTCCAATTGTTAAAATTTTTTTGTTTTTTACCATTATATATCCTTTTGTAATTTTGGTTCTTAAGTATAATATAACTCATCTGAAAAAAACATTTTAAAGTACAAATTTAGATGAAAATATTTATATTAAACATATATAAACACTATGAAACAAAAAAAAACTTATGATATTTTACTTCAAAGTACTACAGTTACGTGCTTGCCATAAAATTATATTTTTTAGGAATAAATTCTATAAAAAGCAATTCTTAATAAAAGTTATGATTTTTGTCACATTTGATGTAACTATTAGATACTTTTCATATTAAAATTTTTATTTAACTATCGCTATTTGATAAAATTAGAAAGAGTATTTAAGAAGAAAAGAGTTAAATGAAAAAAAAGAGTTAAATGAGATGAGAAGAGACTCTCCTCATCTCATAATTAAAGAATATACCGAGTGGTATCTTCATCATCAACAAGTTTTTCAAGTTTCTCGTCAATAAGTTTAATATCTATTGTTATGGTTTGACCTGCAAATTCATCTGCATCAAAAGAAATGTCTTCGACAATCTTCTCCATAATAGTATGTAAACGTCTAGCACCAATGTCTTCTGTTTTCTCATTAGCAGTTGCAGAGTACTTAGCAATGGCTCTTAATGCTTCCTCTTCAAACACAAGCTCAACATCTTCTACTTTTAGTAGAGCCACATACTGTTTAATGAGTGAGTTCTGAGGCTCTGTTAAAATCTTGTAGAGTGCTTCTGCATCTAAAGAGTCAAGTTCTACTCTTAGTGGGAAACGCCCTTGTAGCTCTGGAATAAGGTCAGAAGGTTTAGAGAGATGAAAAGCACCAGCAGAGATAAACAAAATATGGTCAGTTTTTACCTGCCCTATTCTTGTCTGAACATTTGAACCCTCTACTATAGGTAGTAAATCTCTCTGAACACCCTCTTTACTTGGGTCTTGTCGAGAAGATGAATTTGCAGGAACAGCAATCTTATCTATCTCATCAATAAAGACAATACCACCCTCTTCAATCTTTTTCAATGCCAAGTCTTTAAGCTTCTCTTCGTCAAACAGCTCTTCACTCGCCTCTTGTGCCAAGATGCTTTTTGCTTGTTTAACGGTAACCTCTTTATTTTTACCCTTTTTGTTCAGACCACCAATTACTTTAATGATAGACTCTTGAACATTTGCCATCTCTGGAGGAACATTTCCACCACCCATAACGTCAATGCTTGGAGCAGGCATCTCAACTTCAATCATTAGATGGTCAAGTTCACCCTTTTCAAACTTCTCTTGCATTTTGGCAAAAGAGACTTCATAGTCAGCTTGTTTCTGTTCGCTTGCACCTGCTGGAAGTTTTGGTAAAAGCTTCTCAATGATTTTGTTTTCAATATACGCTTCTATCTTCTCTTGGTTCAACTCATTTTGCTCTTCACGAACCAAAGTTAAAGCATTGGCAGCTAAGTCACGAATCATCGACTCAACATCACGACCTACAAACCCTACTTCTGTAAATTTACTCGCTTCTACCTTTACAAAAGGAAGACGCATCATGGTTGAAAGACGACGTGCAATCTCAGTCTTACCCACCCCTGTACTACCAATCATCAAAATATTTTTTGGCATTACATCTTTTTGTAATTCAGGGTCTAACTGTAAACGTCGGTAACGGTTACGAAGTGCTACAGCAATGGTCTTTTTTGCATTACCTTGACCAATTACATACTTATCTAAAAAAGAGACAATCTCTTTAGGTGTCAAATTTGTTGGAATAACGTTACTCAATTAAAGCTCCAATAGTTTAATGTTAGTGTTGGTGTAGATACAAATCTCACCAGCAATGGTTAAAGACTCTTTAACCAAATCTTTTGCTGACATATCAGCATGTTTATCTAAAGCTCTTGCAGCCGAGATGGCATAATTACCACCAGACCCAATAGATGCTATTTTCCCATCTTCTGGTTCAACAACATCACCTGTTCCTGTCAAAATGAAAATATGGTCACGGTTAAGCACCAACATCATCGCTTCTAGCTGTCTTAGGTGTTTATCTTTTCGCCACATTTTAGAAAACTCAATGACTGACTTTAAAATGTCACCTTTCTTCTCTTCTAAGATGTTTTCAAACATATCAAATAGGTTAAAAGCATCAGCTGTGCTTCCTGCGAAACCAGCTAAAATCTGCCCTTTATAGAGCGAACGAATTTTAGTTGCGTTTCCTTTTAATATGGTATTGCCAAAACTTACTTGACCATCACCACCAATTACTGCGTTATCTTTACCTTTATAGGCAAGTATCGTTGTTGCATGAAACACTCTACTCTTCCCCTACAATCTCAACAGTTACAGTCGCGTGAATTCCATGACCTAACTTAATGTCCACTTTATGTTCACCCACAGTTTTAAGTGCTTTTTTAAGCTCAACAATCTTTTTGTCAATCTCAATGCCCATCTGCTCTTTAATGGCTTTTGCAATATCATCTTTTCCAACAGAACCTTGAATACCAGCAGGAGCTAATTTCTTTTTAATTAAAATATTTTTTTCTGCTAATTCTTTCTCTTCTTTTGCCAAACGGGTCAAAGTATCTTTCAAATCTTTCTCCATTTTAGCCTGTTCTGCTTTCCAGTTCTCTACAACATCAGGAGTAGCAAGCTTTGCCATTCCCTTTCCAATTAAGAAGTTTTGACCGTAGCCATCTTTAACTTCTTTAATCTCACCTTTTTTTCCAAGGCTTTTTACATCTTTTATTAATAATACTTTCATTTTTACAATCCTTATGTTAATCCACAATTGTTGGACTAATAGTCCATAATTTTAGCAAATTTTATTTAGATATTGGCTATTTATCTACTTTATTTCCCATAGTAAGAACATATTTTGTTATTTATCATTATTTTATAATCTTTTTTGTCTATAATAGAACTTATGAAAAACTTGATTAACTTTATATCAAAGCAGATACACATACCTAATGTTAAAGATAAAGTTACAGAAGAACTTTATAGTTTTATACCTAAAACACTTGGTACATCCATCATATTGTCTATTATTTTTACCTCACTATTTTGGTCTCAAGTTTCAAATAACTTTTTACTACAAATATGGTTAGCAATGGTACTGGCACTTAATTTATCACGCTTTCTTGACTATCAAAAACAACAACAAGATAACTTGAATAATTACATGAAATGGTATAATTCTTTTAGTACCAAAGCCCTTATTCATGCATTTTTATGGGGTATTACACCTCTATTTTTCTTTACTGAATTAAATCACTCTTATCAAATTTTAATGTTGCTTTTTCTCTCTGGAATTGCTGGTGCAGTTACTGGATTTATATTTGACTTTAAAATATCTGCTACCTTTATTAGCATTATTTTAGCACCAATAACATTTATGTTTTTCTTTTCAGATATACCCTATTCATTAACGCTACAAGCACTTATTATTACTTTTTATCTATTACTTCTAAGTGCTTCTAAACATTTAAATCAACTGTTTTATGAGACTTATACCAACCAAGAGCGTTACCATTGGGCAAAAGAGATGCTCTCTGCAAAAGAGAAAAAACTAAGTGCATTTCTAGAACAAACACCTGTTGGAATTTTTTACTATGACAACGATTTAAAAATTCTTAAATACAATACAATGTGTAAAAAACTCTTTGGAATGGATCAAGATCTAAAAAACTTTAATCTAAAACATTTAAAAGATAAAAAAGCTGTTGAATTACTTACAAGTGTAGTATATAAACACTCTGAGAAAGAGACCATTGGCTCTTTTAATTTATCCTTTAATGAAAAGCCTCTTTGGATTGAACTTACCTGCTCTTCACTACTCGATGATAATAATGAAATTATTGGTGGAATTGGAACTATTGAAGACAAAACAAAAGAGCATATTGCTTACGAGAAAATTAACCATATTTCTCACCATGATGCACTTACAGGTCTACCAAATAGACGTTCATATCAAGATTATATGGAAGATATTATTGAAAAAGTAGAACATACAGACAACTACTCCTTTCTATTTTATATGGATTTAAATCACTTTAAACAGATAAATGACACCTTTGGGCATGTTGTAGGAGATAAACTTCTGTTAGAGGTTTCCGATAGATTTAGGTCTTTAAAAATTTCAAAAAAATATCTGGCAAGAATTGGTGGAGACGAATTTATTATGCTTGTTCCTTTCTATACTAAAAATGTTGTCGAAGCAAAAAATAAAGCAGAAAATATTGCATTAGGCATAAAAGAACTTTTTAAAGAAGCATTTCACATAGAAGGGTTAGATCTATACATGACCACAAGTATTGGTATTGTACTCATAGAACCCAATAGTAATAATATTGAGCAAATTATTCGTCAGGCAGACATGGCGATGTACCAAACTAAACGCGAAGGACTAAATAATATACGCTTTTATGACCACTCCCTTGACCTTGAACAACGAGAGCTAACCTCTCTTCAACATGATCTTAAAGATGCCATTAAAAATAATGAACTTGAACTCTACTACCAACCTATTGTTTCGATTAAAAATAATACTCTAAATGCTGTAGAGGCATTAGTTAGGTGGAATCACCCAACAAAAGGTCTCATCATGCCTAATCAGTTCCTCCCTATGGCTACAGAGTCTGGTCTCATTACAAAAGTAGGATGGTGGGTTGCAAAAGAGGTATGTAGACAACTCTACACTTGGAAAAAAGCAAAAATTATTAACTTTGAGTACATCTCTATCAACATCAATGCACGACAACTCAACGAGGTTAACTTCGTAGAGCAACTAGACTCTTGCATCAAAAAAGGTGGCATTAACCCTTCTCTACTAAAACTAGAGCTAACAGAGACTACACTATTGGACAACTTTACTAAAACGCAAAGTATTATTCAAAAGCTTAAAGAAAATGGTGTTGAGTGTAGCATTGATGACTTTGGAACAGGCTATTCATCACTATCATACTTAAAAAAGATTGCCTTTAAAGTTCTAAAAATAGACAAAATATTTATTGACGACATCATGACCAATCAGGACAATCAAGAGCTGGTAAAAAGTATTATTGCCATTGGTAAACAGTTTAACTATAAGGTAATTATTGAAGGGGTAGAGACAGAAGAGCAAAAAGCTCAACTCATGCAGATTGATGAGAATATTCACTACCAAGGGTATTTATGTAGTAAAGCCATTCCTGCCAAAGCATTTGAACAGAGATTCTTGACGTATGTTTATCATATTTAAAGGTAGGGTGTAGACCCCGTCTACACCGTCAAAATCGAATATATTAAATCTTGATTATTTGCTATTTTTTATAACACGGTGTAGTCGGGGACTACACCCTACGCGTCATATTACGCAAACCCTTGTAACTCAGCCTCAACCTTAGCCATCTTCTCAGATGCATCAGCCAATGACTTTTTATTTTCTGCGATTACTTGTTCAGGAGCATTCGCAACAAATCGCTCATTATTAAGCATTCCATTCAACTTAGCAATCTCTTTTTCAAGCTTCTCTTTTTGCTTCGTAAGCTTTCCAATAATCGCCGACATATCTACATCATCAGTAGAGATAAACGTCTCCAAGTTATCAGAAACATCTGTCACAGAGTTCTCTAACTTAGCCTCAACAAAAGTAAGCTCTTCTACTTTTCCTAGTTTTTCAATAAACGGCTTCATCATCTCTAAGTCTGAACCAGCAGGAAGTTTGATGGAAGCTTTCTCTATTTTTTGATTTCCTTTGTCCACAAGTGTTTTACAACGACGTACAGAGACAATCGCTTCCATAATAAGGTCAAACTGCTTGATTACCTCATCATCTGCTTCAATTGCTACAGGATAAGCTTTAACCATGATAGATTCACCATTCTCTAATGTCTCTTCTGAGAGTCTCATATAGAGGTTTTCAGTAATAAACGGCATAAATGGATGAAGTAACTTCATTGACTCTTTAAAGATAGACCCAAGCTCTGCTACCGATGCTTTGTCTGCTTTTGAAAGCTCAATTCCCCAGTCACAGAATTCACCCCATAAAAATCTATACAATACAGTCGCTGCATCGTTAAATCGGTAAACATCCATAAAGTCACGTGTCTCTTTAACTGCTACATTAAATCGTGCCAACATATAACGCCCAAGAGGGGTTTTAATATTTACAGGGTCAAGGTCATCAAAATATTCTTGATTTAGTTGTAAGAAGTTTGTAGCATTAAAAAGTTTATTGGTAAAGTTACGACTCTGTTCTAACTTGTCATCACTAAGCCGAATGTCACGTCCTTGAACAGCCAAAACTGCCAATGTAAATCTAAGTGCATCGGTAGAATACTTCTCAATGGTCTCTAATGGGTCAATAACATTCCCTTTAGACTTAGACATTTTTTCACCATTTTCATCTTTTACCAATGCGTGTAGATAAATATCTTTAAATGGTAACTCACCTGTAATATTTTCACCCATCATCAGCATACGAGCTACCCAAAAGAAGATAATGTCAAACCCAGTAATAAGCAAGTTATTTGGGTAGAAGTTCTTCATGTCATCTTCATTCCAAAGCTCACCTTTAAAGGTCTCATCATTTCCCCAACCCAAAGTAGAGAAGGGCCATAAACCTGAACTAAACCAAGTATCAAGCACATCAGGGTCTTGGTAGATGTTTGTAGAGTTACATTTTGAACAACAAGTAGGTGCATCACCCTCTTCTACCCACTCATGGTCACAATCATTACAATAGAAAACAGGAATTTGATGTCCCCACCAAAGTTGTCGAGAGATACACCAGTCACGCAATTCACCCATCCAAGCGTTGTAAGTGTTTATCCAATGGCTTGGGAAAAACTCTGCTTCACCATTGTTTACTTTTTCAATAGCCGAGGCTGCAAACTCTTTTTTAACAAACCACTGTTTAGAAATGTATGGCTCTACAATGTTTTTACATCGGTAACAATGCCCAACTTGGTGTGGGTGGTCTTCGATTTTCACCATAAACCCAGCTTCATCAAGCTTCGCTACGATTACATCACGAGCTTCTAAACGCTCTTGACCTTCAAACTCTCCACAGTGTTCGTTTAAAAAACCTTTTTCATCGAAAATAGTTATGAACTCCAAATCATGACGTTTACCAACTTCATAATCGTTTGTGTCATGTGCAGGAGTAACTTTTACAAAACCTGTACCAAACTCCATGTCTACATGCTCATCACCAATAATCTCAACTTCACGATCTATGAGTGGTAATTTAATCTTTTTACCAATTAAATTATTATGACGCTCATCATCAGGATGCACCATAACAGCCGTATCACCAAAGTAAGTTTCAGGTCTTGTAGTTGCTACAGTAATATTCCCTGAACCATCAGCCAATGGGTAGTTAATATGGTACATTTTTCCCATGTGGTCTTCGTGTTCTACTTCAATATCAGACAACGCACCATCATGTGTACACCAGTTAATCATGTAGTTACCACGAACAATGAAACCATTGTCATACATCTGTTTAAATGACTTTTTAACAGCTTTACCTAAACCCTCATCCATTGTAAAACGTTCACGAGACCATGCTGGAGAAACACCAAGTTTTCTAAGCTGACCTGTAATAGCATCTTGAGAATTCTCTTTTTGTAACCAAGCACGTTTTAAAAATGCTTCACGTCCTATACTCTCTTTGGTAGTTCCCTCAGCTAAAAGTTGTTTTTCAACCACGTTTTGAGTAGCAATCCCTGCATGGTCAACCCCTGGTTGCCAAAGTGTTTTGTACCCATCCATTCTTTTATAACGAACAATAATATCTTGCAAAGTAAAAGTAAGTGCATGACCAATATGAAGACGACCTGTAACATTTGGTGGTGGCATCATAATGGTGAAGTGTTTGTCAGGTTTTTGGATAGATTTGTTTCCCTCTATCTCAAAGTAGTTTCGCTCTTCCCAAAGTTTATAGTAGCTCTCTTCTATCTCTTTTGGGTTGTATACGTTTTTTTTAGTAGTTTCGCTCATAAGTAAATCCATAATTATAATCTATTGACAATCTTAAAAAAACAACACTTTTTTCTTATGCGACAAACCTTGCATTTACCCACGACAGTGGGCGTTCACGTCTGCAAGGTGCAGGAGTATAAGAAAAACGTGTGGTTAAAAATAAAAGGGTCAATTTTATTGACGCGATTATAGCTAAAAGGTGCTTGTGGAGTGTTGTAGCTACTATACCTACTCAATAAAATAAATAAATTATTATCATAAAAAAAATTTACTTAAATAATAGATATGTACTAAAAGGTGGTATATTCTTCACATTACTGAAGAATATTTAAACTTATTTTTAATAAAATTATTAAATCATAAATTTATCTGATAAACTAATTATATAATTAAAATAAAAGGAATAAAATGAATAAAATAACAGCTTATACATCAATTGCAGTTGCAAGTTTGTTTTTCTTGACTGCTTGTAGTCAAACTACAACTCATGCACATTCAGAGCATCATGCTAAACACTGGGGATATACAGCAGATGTAGGTCCGAGCCACTGGAGTGAATTAAATGAAAAGTTCAATATGTGTTCAGAAGGACATCAGCAATCACCAATTAACATTGTTCCATCAACTGACACAGACTTAACAGCTTTAAACCTTAACTACACCACTGGTTCTGAGACAGTTATTGACAATGGTCATACCGTTCAAGTAAACATTGCTGATGGTAGTGTTTTAGACATTGATGGTGCTGCTTACAAACTTAAGCAATTTCACTTCCATACACCAAGTGAAAATAATATTAATGGTGCATCTTTCCCACTAGAAGCACACTTTGTTCATGCAACTGATGACGGTAAACTTGCTGTTGTAGCTGTTATGTTTAAAGAGGGAGCTGAGAACCCTGTTCTTGCTAAAATTTGGAGTAAACTTCCTACACTTGTACGTGGTACAGCTACAAAATGTGGTTTAAGTTCAGACGAAGTAAAAGCACTTATGCCAGAAAATAAAGACTACTATAAATTCATGGGTTCTTTAACTACACCACCATGTAGTGAGCAAGTAAAATGGCACGTTTACAAAACACCACTTACTGTTTCTAAAGCACAAGCTGCACAATTTACTGCACTATTTGGTCACCCAAATAACAGACCAGTACAAGATACAAACAAAAGAACTATTGAAGAGTAATTTTCATAACGGTGCGTTTCTTAACGCACCACCCTATTCATCTAAATCCTCAGGCATCTCCAACTCCAAAGCATCAATATGACCAATAGCAGCTGATCCAGCAATGCCTTGTAATGCTCCGTACATCTCTGTAGTATTTTCTAACACTCCATCAATCGTTTTTTGTCGTCGTTTCCAAGTTGCCATAAGTGAACGACGCTCTTTATCTAGTTCTTGTTGCATCGTCATAAAACCATCTACAATGGCACTCATTTGCATTGAGAACTCATTTCCTGTCATATAGTTGTAAAGTAAAGACATTTTATCAGATTTATTTTCTTCGTTTAATGTTGCGATATGTGTACGAATAAGTGACTCACGTAATAGAGAAACCGAACCTTTAAACTCATCTAATGAACAGACCCAAATACCCTCTACAAAACCCATTCTTCTCATATCTTTAGGATAAACAGAAGTTACCAAAACACCAATGTCAGCATTTACAGAAAGCATGTCTTGTTTAAGTTTTTTTATCCAAGTATCAGACCATGCTTTTGTATTTTTGGACTCATAACAAATCACCCCACAGTTTTGAGCTTCTCGTGTATGTACAGTTTGAATACAGTCAGCACCAAATGCCCCTTTTTTAACCTCGTCAATATTATCAAATGGAAACTGAGATGCTAACCAAGACTCAATGGCAAGTTCAAGTGCCTCACCCTGTGTCTGCATAGAACTCTGTTCAGCTTTACGTTGTGCTGACTCTATGTCACGTTTCATCTGCTCAATCTGCTCATCTTTCTGTTTGAGTTTCAGTTCATTTTGCTCTTCAAGTGTTTTAGAAATCCTCTCTTTCTCAACTTGGAGTTGTTTACTCAACTCAATCTCTGCTTCCACTTTAGCCTTTGAAGTTGCCTCTTCTTTTTCACGTTTAAGTTGCTCTATTTGAGCCTTACTTCTATTTAACTCTTTAAGTTTCTCATTCTTTTCATCAAGCTCTTTTTTCATGAGTGCATCTGACTCACGATACTCCTCCAAAAACTCCTCTTTAAGTTGAGTAGTAAGTTTTTGTGTTTCTAGTTTTAGTTGCTCTTTGGTCGCCCGTTTTAACTCTTGGTCAAACTTCTCTTGCTTTTCATTCATCACTTGTTCACGAGCGTCAAGTTTGTCAAGATGAACTTTGTACTCTTTTCTTTTGTCTTCTAATTCAAGCTGATGTTCACGCTTCAGTCGCTCTTCTAATTCATGATACTGTATCTCATTAACATCAATTTGTGTTTTACAGTTTGGACAGGTTATGGTGGTTTTGTTTGGCATAAAAGACTCCATTAGATTTGTAACATTATAGGAAGTTTTTTTAAATATTAGGAGAAATATGACAAATTGTCATTGAATTTTAGGTTAGAGTAAAAAGTACCCTAACCCATAGAGTTATTTTAGAAACGATACCCAGCTTTTACAAATATTTTTACATTGTTAAAGTTGTCATTAACACCTGAGAGAGATGCATCTTCTGACCACTCATACTTTGCTTCTGCACCCACAAAAAGTGTCTCATTAAGATTTTGAACTAGACTTCCACCTGCACCATATGTAAAAATGGTATCTTTGTCTTGACTATTATCTACTCTTGCCAAACCAAGTGTTGGACCAAAGCCAATCTGCATATTGCTATTGACATTAATCATATAGTGAGGGTTTACACTAATTTCTGTCATTTTAAGATTTTTATCTTTATAGTTAGTAATTTGAACTTGCTGTCTTAGCATATCGCTTACTAAACAGTTAAATCCGTACTCTAAACCATAAATTACTTCTGCATGAGCATAAGAATTTGTACCTTTTACAGTACCAATTAAAAGTGCTAAACTTGGATCCATTTTAAAGCTATCATCTAAAACCGTATGGTTTTCTGCCATTAAAAGAGTTGAAGCCAAAAGCGAAAATAAAATTGTTTTTTTCATTGTTTAATCCTTAGAATGTTAAAAATTTTCCAGAGTATAACTAAAATTTTTATAAAATTGACTCGTTATCCTAAATTTGCTCCAAGAGAACAAACTTCTATTTTACCAACACGTCCAATGTGTCTTCCACCTTCAAACTCGGTAGCACAAAAAGCATCTAACATACTCTCTAAGACACCTTTTCCAACCACACGCTCACCAAAACATAAAATGTTAGCATCGTTATGGGCTCGTGTTGCTGCTGCCGTGTAAGCATCATGACAGAGTGCTGCACGAATGCCTGCTACTTTATTTGCAGCAATAGAGATGCCAATGCCTGTCCCACAGATAAGAATACCAAAACTTCCCTCATCTTCTATGACAGCATCTGCACACTTTTTAGCAAAGTCTGGGTAGTCAACTCGGTCTGCATTTTCAGGACCTAGGTCTACTATCTCATGACCTAACTCTCGTACATAATTTTTTGTGAACTCTTTTAACGCATAACCTGCATGGTCTGTTGCAATGTAAAATTTCATAATCTTCTAGCCTTTAGTATCTTGGTAAATCGTGTTGTAAATCGTCAATAAAAGTACCCAATCTATCCCAACGAATGGTTTTTTTGTCATTGTCCCATGAGAAGTAGATAAACCATGGCTTACCAATGACCAATTTGTACGGTACCGAACCCCAAAAACGGCTATCTGCTGAGTTGTCACGGTTATCACCCATCATATAATATCTGTCTTTTTCTACCTTTTTATAGAAAGCATTCATTGGTGTTCCTGTCTTACTTTCATAAAGAATATCTCCCAACTCTTTTACGTAAATTGCCGACATATCATTTGCTCTATGTACAAGATTGTAAAAAGCATTGTTTCCTTCAGGTTCATATTGAATCCCAGGATAGGTCTCCATGTATGGATTTTCTACCCACAATTTTCCTCTAAACTCTTTAATCTTTTTTGCATCATAGTGTGACTTGATATACTCATCACCCTCTGAAAAGTGGATAAACAGATGTTTGTCTTGATATACAATCTCGTCACCACCAGTTGCAACACAACGTTTTACAAAGTGTGTTTTCCCATCTTTAGGGTAGAGAAAAATAACAATATCTTCACGCTTTGGCTTGTCACCTTCAATAAGGTGTCCATTTTCATTAAAGTCTGGAACTAATGGAATCTGTAACCAAGGAAGAATAGGTATTGGCGTTCCATATGAGAACTTTTTAGCAAAAAGGAAATCTCCAATTTGCAAGGTTCTTTTCATTGATCCAGAGGGGATAACAAAAGATTGAACCACGAAGAAAATAAGAAAAAGTACAATAATAATTGTACCAGTCCAAGAGCTTGAAAAACGATATAATTTGTTTAAAAAATTCATTAACTACCTTTTATTTTGCAAACTGCTGTGCAGAGATGAGTGTGTTCTGAAGAAGCATAGCAATGGTCATAGGTCCTACTCCACCAGGAACGGGAGTAATGTAAGAACACTTTGGAGAGACAGCATCAAAGTCTACATCTCCAACCAAACGACCATCGTCTAAACGATTAATTCCAATGTCAATAACAATTGCACCCTCTTTCACCATGTTCTCTTTAATGAGGTTTGGAACACCAACACCAACAATGACAATGTCTGCTTTTAAAGTGTGTGAAGCCAAATCTTTTGTGTAGATATGGGTTACAGTAACCGTTGCATTTTTATTTAAAAGTAACGATGCCATTGGTTTACCCACAATGTTACTTGCACCAACCACAACCACATCTTTTCCTTCTAGGTCAATGTTGTACTCTTCAAACATCTTTATGACACCAAGTGGGGTACAGGCTACAAAACTTTCAAGGTTTGAAACCATACGACCAACATTGTAAGCATGAAATCCATCTACATCTTTTTTAGGGTCAATTACTTCTAAAATTTTATTGGTGTCAATCTGTGAAGGAAGGGGTAACTGTACCAAAATACCGTGAATATGAGGATTATTATTCATCATAGTAATAATCTCGATAATCTCATCTTGGGTAATGGTCTCAGGCATTTTGTGGGCAATGGAGTAGAAACCTACATTTTTACATGCCTTCTCTTTCATTCCAACATAAGCATGGCTTGCTGGGTCATCACCAACAATTACTACTGCTAAACCAGGGACAATCCCCTTCTCTTTTTTTAAAATTTCTACTTCAGATTTAACATAATCTTGAACTTTTTTAGATAATGATTTTCCATCGATAAGTTGCATTTTTTCACTTTGAGCTAATTTTTTGGTATTATATCAAAAAATCTATTTTAGAGAGGTAATCCCCATTTTGAAACATCTATTACTTTTGTTACCACTATTTCTCTTTGCTGTTGACGACAACAATGTTACAGTTGAAGAGAACAATGAAACTGTTGAGACACAAGAGAGCTTTCTTTCATCTGTAGAGTATGGAAGAATGCTCTACAAAAATCCAAGAGGTATCTCCTGTTCACAATGTCATGGAAAAGCTGGAAGAGGTGGTCAAAAAATTGCTAAATATTATGACAAAAACAGAAACCCAAAACTCTTAAAAGGGGTAGACATTACCACCTACTCTTTTGCTGACTTAAAAGCCAGTTTAAATAATAAGTATAGAGAAAACAATCGTAGCAAACCTCACAAAATTATGCCCATTTACTACCTAACAGATGGTGAAGTAGAAGCCATATTCAATTATCTTCAAGAGTCAAATAAAGATGAAGATGAAGAAAATTAACGGTCTTGTTTATAAAGAAACTCAATACTAGACGTATTGGGTGGCTGAATAATGATATCGGTTTGAAAACTATCACTATGTTCCACAATGACTTTTGCTCCATCTAAACCATCTTTATGTAAATAGACAACCGTTATATCATCTGATATTTTTCGTCCAATCTCTAAGGAGAGTTCATCTTTTTCATTACTTCCCAAAAGCAAGTGATCCACATCTATACCTAAACTCTTAATAAGTCCTTTAGCAAAAGTACCACCAAGTAAGGTGTAAGCTTCTGCCCCTTTTCCAGAGCTAGATCCTGTACCATCAAACAAAATAAGTGATAAAATCTCCTGCTGTGTCAAATAAGGTTCAGAGTTAAAGTTTACAATAGGTGTCTCTGTTGTTCCTGAAATAAATACATGCACATTGTACTGATCTTTCTCATAGTTGGCTTTAATGTCAAGCAGTGGCTTTTTAATATCACCAGCAAAATAGAGGTGGCTCTCATCTAAATCAAACCGTTTATCTTCTAATAAATAGTACCCTTTAGTAATGGTTGACATACCCGTAATCAACATCTCTTGGTTATAACCTTTTACTATGGAAAGTTCATTGTAGAACTCTATGCTCGTATCTTTCCCATCATAATGTAGTGGCTTTTTATTGTGAATTTTAACGTAAAGCTTTAAATTTTGCAGAGGAGACTCTGCTTTTTCTCTCTCCTCTTGAACAATAATAATATCGGCATCTTCAACAATACTTGACCCCTCTAAATCGTAATGAATAGCATTTCCTAAAAGATTTATGTCTCCCTCTACATCAACCTTTTCAGACTTCACTTTCACCAACAAATCTAAATTTAAAATCAAATCAAAATCTTTATTTTGTAAACGAAATGCCTCTGAGCCTACAGAAAAGCTTCCCACTTCTGTTGAGAGATCATAATTACCTGCCAATTTAATTTCATCATTTAACCAAAGTTTTTTAATATGCAGTTTAGAATCCTTGAACGTAAAATAAGAGGGATTTTTTGAGAAAATTTCTGTAAAATAGGGATTGTCTTCTATCTTAAAATAATAATTTTCCATCTCAATATTAAATGCTTTGTCAATCTTTAACTTGGTATTTAAATCAAAGAGTTGAAAGGCTTCTTCTCTTGTTTTTGCATTTTTTAAAAAAGTTATTTTTTTACTCTTTAAATAGAGAGAAATTAAACCATCTTTTGTTTTTTTAACTTTTAGATCAACAGCCCCAACAAGAAGAGGTTCTCCTACAGAATAGTACCCATCAATATTTTTTAAAAGCCGATTTATATCTGAAATATGTGACTCTAAAAGCAAACCATTGGCATCTTCACTCAACTTAATAACCTCATTATCTAAGACTATTTTAGCATTATCTATGCTATTACTAATGGCATTATAGTCTAAAGAGAGATTCATATTGGCAACTCTATCTTTTACATTAATTCTATAGATATCGTTATCAATAAAAAGTTCAGCTTTCAAATTTTTCATCTTCTCAAATTTAATCTTACTATTTAAAGCCCTAAACTTTGAGTTAGCAGGTATGTCCATAGAGAGTGAAATTCGAGCTGGAAGTGCCAAAAGACCTTCGGCTTCTATATTGAGTAGATCAGAGTAGATATTTACCACAGTGCTTGAACTACTCATCTCATTAAAATCTAATACCGAATCGCTTCTCAATGAAAAAGTTTGATGAGCATATTCAGCACTAATGTCTTTTACAATACGAGAGAGCAATATGTTATTGCCTTTACTGTTAAGTTCTAATGTCGCTGTTTTGTACTCTGGTGTCACAAACTTACCCTCTAGCAAATCAGAATCTAAGTCAACAACCAAGCCCTTTTCATCTCCAGAGAATTTTCCATGAAGCCCTGTTAGTAAGTAGTCAGAGACAATAGGTGGCAACTTTTTAAACTTTGCTAACGTTGCTTTTCCTGTGTACTTTGTACTCTTCTCTTTAAAATTAATGACCGTTTTTACCTCTAGGTCAACCTCATCTGCGTAAGAGATTGCCCCTTTAAGTTGACTCTCTACAATCAAATCTTTTGCATAGATGTAAGAGAGTTCATGGTGTCCATGAGCCACGTCAATGTTAAACTCATTTTTAATCTTTAGAAGCTCTTTTACCTCATGGTCAACTTGTACCCAAACCCCTGAATGGTTCAACTTCAATCTACTAGGAAGCTTCTGTAGGTTTTGAAAATTAAGAGGCAAAGAGTACTTCGTAAAAAGCTCTTTGTCTAAAAGAATCTCACCCTTAGAACGAATGGTTGAGTCTTTAATGTACCCTTTATACTCTACACGTCCAAAATTGGTTTTACCATTAAATTTTAATTTTTTAACATGGTAAGCGTAGTGATTATAAGGGTCAACAATACCATCATCTAAAAGTAGTGTAACTTTTTGAATCTTTAAACTACCGTAAGTCACAGGCTTCATAGTGGCTGTAATGTGTTTTACTTTTATCGCTTTGAAAGGTGCAAAAACCTTTGAACTCTTCTTTTGACCTTTTGGTTTACTCTGTTTATTTTTAGCCAGTAGCCGTTGAACAAAACGTGTAATATCTTTACTCGATATCTGATACAAGTTTAAGTTATCAACAAATAGATTGCTCTCTTTTATCTCTCCTTTTAACTCAACATTGACAAGGTCTGAGTCAAATTTTAACTTCAAATTTTCACTGTTTACAATCAAATCTTTCGAGAGGTCAATTACTCCTGTATCCAGTTTAAAGTCAGAGAACTTTATGCCTTCAAATATGTAGGGGTTAATGTCGATATGTGCCGACTGAACAGCCAAAGAGAAATCTAACTTAACGCTTTTTTTACTCTTGGAACTGCTTAAATCTTTAACCATCGAAATAATATTGTCAATCTCAATTCCCTCAGCATCAAAGTCGGTAATGGTGAGTTTATGGTAAAAAAGAGTCAAGGGATTCCAGTGAAGTTTTGCCTTGCTAAAAATCTCTCTGTTATCATACTTTAACGCTTCTATCTCTAAGCCATTAAAGAGGTTTCCCTCTATGCTTCTGTACTCAAATTTTGTAGACTCCAATGAGGTTTTAGCAATAAACTTAATGGTTCGAGAGTCAGTTACAACAAAAAGCAGTAGTACGGCTAAGAGTAGTAAAACCTCTATAATTGCCAATGTCCAGTAGATTGTCCTTGTCAAAATGACTGTCCTACCTGAAAGTGTACAGCTCTCTCATCTTTATTGTGTACATTGACTCCCATATCAATTTTAAAAGGTCCAATAGGCGTTAAATATCTAAATCCTAAACCAACAGAGGTAATAACATTATTTGAAAATTCCCAAATACCTTGGTTATCTGAAATCATTGTGTTATCGGTAAAAATCGCCCCTCTTATGCTGTTATATATAGGAAAATTTGCTTCTGCACTAAGATTTGCCAAGGTAAATCCCCCTAAATCTTCATGCTCTTTGGTTGACTTAGTAATCCCTATCTGGTCATAACCATAGGCTCTATTTGAAAAAGCACCACCTGCAAAGAACTTTTTTGACTCAGGAAGATTGTTTGTATAGACATCAATAGAACCAATTCTTCCTACGGTTGAAAAAGTAATGTCATTTATGGTGTAGATAAGCCGTAACTCCTCTAAATATTTCAAATAAGAGGTATTATTTAACGAATAGGGTAAACCATACTCCATCTCATGTGAGAAATAAATTCCCTCTTTTGGATTCAATTTTGAGTCACGTTTATCATAGACAATACGCATAAAAGGGTAGATTAAAAAGTTGGTTTGGTCATTGTTGAGACTGTTAAAGGTCTCAATTCTTTCAAACCCTACCCCTGAACTATTATACCAATCTGAACTTGAATGTGAAATGTAAAATCTCTCATAGAGTTTCTTCTCATCAAAGGGGTGAATCCCCTCCTCTTCTGAATACCCTACACTGTTCTGAAAATCTAAATGATAACCCTTAATTGAAAAAAAATGAGGCACAAAAAATCTGTTTTCAATAATCTTCTGTTTACTAGAGAAGAGTCCATCGAGTAGTATCTTTTTCCCATTTCCATGAAAGTTTTTATATTCAGCATAGAGTTTTGCTTGAAACTTTAAGTCAGTTGCATATCCAAATCCCATACGTGTATGAATATGTTTTTCTATCTCTTTATATTTAATATTTACTGGTTTTTGGTTGTAGAGGTTTCGACTGTAGTCCAAGTTTAACTGGTCAAAAGACTCTAAAGCATAGAGAGACTCATAGCTCTCTTTAATCTTACCAATATCAAAAACATCTCCCTCTTCAAAGTGTAAACGTGAACGAATAATATCATCATCCATAGTCTCAGACTCGGTCTCAATGGTAATCTTCCCAAAGTGACACACTTTTCGCTTCTCTAGTTTAATCTTAATGGTAGCACTATAAGTCTCTAAGTCCAAATAGGCTTTAGTTAAAAGTTCTGGACTACAGTAACCCTGAGTAAGCAATAACATCTTAATGTTGTGTTTGGTTTCGGAAAAATCTTTTGCTCTAAAACGACTGTTTTCAGAAAGTGTTATCTCTTTTGAGAGATCTAAGTCACTATTAATTTCAATACTTTTAATGATAATGGGTCGATTCTCTTGAATGCTTACATGAATTCCATCAGAAGCAAATTTATGACTAACATTAGATTCGTAGAAACCCTCATTTTTGTAAAAGAGAGTAAAGGTCTCATTGAGTCTACTTCGTAAAATACTATTTATTTTTGAGGTGTCATCTTTCCAAAAAGCAAAAGCTGGTGGTTTTTCAACCCCCACTACATCTTCTAAGTCACTCGTAGAGACAGCACTATTTCCCTCAAAGAAAATGGGTACCATAACTGTGTCCAATTTTTTAGAAAAGAGTAGTGTTGTCAACAGTAAATAGAGTAAAAAATAGTTAAATCCAAGATGCTTCATCAATATACTTTTGTACCTTTTCTTCTTAACGTACCTGCCCATTTCCATAAATTTTAAATTTATAAGTTGTTAATTCGTTGATACCCATTGGTCCTCTTGCATGTAGTTTGTTGGTAGAAATTCCTACCTCTGCACCAAATCCAAACGCTCCACCATCGGTAAAACGTGTACTGGCATTTACATAGACACAAGCAGCATCAATGGCATTCATAAACTTCTCAGCTGCTGAGTAGTTTTCGGTAATAATCGCTTCAGAGTGCTGAGAACCATAACGTCCAATATGCTTGATGGCTTCTTCAATGCCCGAGACTACTTTAATGTTCAAAATATTTGCCAAATACTCTGTGTCGTAATCCTCTTCTGTCGCAGCATCAATAAAAATAAACTCTCGTGTTGTTGCACACCCTTTTAACTTTGTTCCAGAATCTACAAACGCTTTGTACAAACCAGGAAGTAGAACTTTTGCAATATCTTTGTCTAGTAGCAGTGTCTCCATCGCATTACAGACCCCTGGACGTTGACACTTGGCATTCACGGCAATACTCATAGCCTTAGATTGACTGGCATCTCGGTGAATGTAAGTATGACACAGCCCCTTGTCGTGCTTAACCACAGGCACAGAAGAGTTCTTGGAGATAAACTTAATGAGTGCCTCACCACCACGAGGAACAATAAGGTCTACAAACTCATCTTCTTTAATGAGCTTCGCCACTCCCTCACGAGTTGCGTCAGGGAGCAGTGCAATAATCTCTTTTGGTAACTTGTTCTTAACCAACACATCTTGAAGTACTTTAGCAATAGCATTGTTTGAATTTTCAGCCTCTTTTCCACCCTTTAAAATGGCAACATTTCCACTTTTGAAACAGAGTGCAGCAACGTCAGAAGTTACATTGGGACGTGACTCATAAATGACAGCCACAACCCCAATGGGTACAGAGACCTTTTCAATGCGTAGGTTGTCTTCGCTTACCCAACCATCAAGTATGCGACCCACTGGCTCTTTAAGTACAGCAATCTCCCTTAACGACTGAGCAATCGCCTCTACTCTATCTTTGTCCAAAAGAAGTCTATCGAGTAGTGCCAAATCAAGATTAGATTTTTTTCCAGCTTCCATATCTTTTTTATTGGCTGTAACAATTGCTACGCTATTAGCAATAAGTGCATCTGCCATCTCATTTAAAATTCTATTTTTACTCTTTCCATCCAAGGTTGCTACTGTTTGTGTACAAGCCTTTGCTCGTGCTAAAAATTCTCTCATCTATATATTTCCTTTTTTAATTCTTTTTATTATATCTTTTTTGCTCTTTTATGCATATAAACATAGAGTAAACTAATTAAAACAATTAAAACCAATGTTCCAATAACGATCTGATGTAAATATTCATGAATGAGTTCTTCATTTCCACCAAGAAAATAACCAAGCAGTGCCAAGACCGTTACCCAAAGCCCTGCTCCAAGTGTTGTGTGCAGTGCAAACTTACCAATATTCATTTTTGAAAGCCCAGCAGGAAGTGAAACAAGTTGTCTTACCCCTGGAATGAGTCGTGCGACAAAAGTAGAAAATGAACCATGCGACACAAAGAATTTCTCCATTTTCTGAAGCTTCTCTTCGTTAAAAAAGAAGTACTTTCCAAACTTAAGCACCCCTTTTCGTCCATATTTTCTAGCCAACATATAGTTAAACAACGCCCCAGAGAGTGACCCTGCTGTTCCCACCACAATGGCAAGAACCAAGTTCATCTCACCTTTTACTGCCAAATACCCAGCAGGAACCATCGCTACTTCACTTGGAAAAGGGAAAAAAGTACTCTCCAAAAACATCATTATAAAAATGCCCAAGTATCCAAAATCTCGTGCAAAATTGACTACAAAATCTACTATTTCATGCATATATCTTCCTTAAATTTATTTAATTTTTCTTCATTCGTTCTAATGCTCCAAGCGACTTTGTCTCCTAGAAACTGGCGTTCTACTTGAACTATCTCTAACTTTTTCAAAAGGTACTCTCTTCTTTGCACTTCCGAGTAACTGCTCTCAAACTCAAAAAGATACTCTTTTTCATATTTAACAATATCAGCCACTGCCAAAACCTCTTTTACAGCCGATGCATAAGCACGTGCCATGCCCCCTACACCCAGCTTAATGCCTCCAAAAAAACGTACTGTCAAGATGGCAACGTTTATCATCTCTTCCCCTCGAAGCACATTCAACGACGGAAGCCCAGCTGCCCCTTTTGGTTCGCCATCGTCAGAGGAGTTCTCAACAATCTGCTCAAACTCATTGAGATAACGCAGAGCATAAACCGTATGGTTTGACTTTGGGTTTTCTGCTTTTAGCTTCTCTTGTAGCCCCTCAAACTCCGACATGGGAACAAGATGACAGACAAACTTAGAGCGTTTGACTTCGTAACTGGCTGTGAAAAATTTTTCTATTGTTTGCATATATATTCTTTTTAATAATT
>Ga0256844_10000163_pt1 | contig 26961 bp, 25 predicted proteins | sample MusselsmetaG_FD_189100 | JGI IMG/M metagenome (GOLD analysis project Ga0256844, IMG submission 189100) | Mussel associated microbial communities from hydrothermal vent at the East Pacific Rise, Pacific Ocean - Mussels | ecosystem: Host-associated > Mollusca > Shell > Unclassified ... | reverse complement strand
AAGAAAATGTAAATGTTTTTAAATCTTCACAAGATTTAACTGGGACTACTATTAATAATCTACTTTGGGATTTTGAAGGTGATTATGAAGTGTTTGATGTGCAAGGTACTAATACTTTAAAAGTATTAACATTAAATTATAGTAGTAATGATACTGAGGAGTTTGAATTGAGTATTTTAAATGATGGAAAGATAGAGCTATATCATAATAACTCTGATACATCTTACATATTTAATGGTAGAGAAAATATAATTTTTAAAAATTCTTCTAATTCGGAAATAACAAAAACTCCAAGAAAACGATTTAAAGTTAAACGAAGATTAAAAAATAAAAAAGAACACATTACTTTAAAAAGTAATAGAAAATAAGGTTTGGTTAGTTGATTAGGTTGGTTTAAACCGCCAACCATAAATGGTTTCTCTTAGGAGAAACCATTTTTAATTTATATTAATAAAACGTATATTTACACTTATGAATTTTAAAAATCTTTCATTACGTATTCGTATATTTTTAGCAATGTTATTGTTAGTCTTAATAGCATCAATAATTACTGCTGGACTAACAATTTACCAATATAACGAGCAAGGAAATGATTATCATAAAAAAAGACTAATTCGTAAAGAAAATAATATTCGTGCTACAATAAAAAACGAATTAGATAGAACTACTTATGCTGTTGAAACAGCAGAATTACCACAAATTTTTAGAGATCAAATTTATAATATTTCACATAATAACCGTTTAGATATTTATATATATAATTTAGATGGTAAATTATTAAAAAGTTCTGTACATACATATCCTCAAGATGAAAAAAATTATGATTTGGATAATAGTATTGTGAACCAACTTGAAAATTCTGATAACAAGCGTGTATTGATTAATGAGATTAAAGGAGATAAAGAAGTACAATCATCTTATACTTATATTGAAGATTTTAAATTTAAACCTATTGGTATATTAGGTTTACCTTATTTACAAGATAATTCAGAGCAAGATAAAGAACTAGATGAGTTTTTAGAAAGACTAATTTTAGCATACTTTTTAATATTTATAATAGCAATTATTATTTCATATTGGTTATCTAGTTACATAACAAAATCAATTAAAGAAGTAAGTGATAAAATTAGTAAAATGCAATTAGGATCTAGAAACGAAAAGGTTAAAGTAGCTAATGCTAGTAGTGAAATAACAACTTTGCTAAATGCATACAATCAAAAAGTAGATGAATTAGAAGAAAGTGCTGTAAAACTAGCAAAAAGTGAACGTGAAGAAGCTTGGCGTGAAATGGCAAAACAAGTAGCTCACGAAATAAAAAACCCTTTAACTCCAATGCGATTAACCGTACAAAGTTTTGTAAGACGTTTTAATCCTAATGATGAAGATTATAAAGAAAAATTACAAGAGTTTTCTAAAACAATGATTTTACAAATAGATACTTTAACATCTATTGCTTCTGCTTTTTCTAATTTTGCTAAAATGCCAACTCAAAATAAAGAAGACTTAAATGTTGTTGATGTGGTTAAACATGGATTAGAAATTTTTAATGAAGATTATATTAAATATTATCCAGAACAAAAAATTGTCGTAGCAAAATTAGATAAAATACAATTGACTAGAATTGTAACTAATCTTGTTAAAAATGCAACACAAGCTCTTTATGACAAAGAAAATCCACTAATAGAAGTAAAAGTAAAACAAGTAAATAATAAAGTTATTATTAGTGTATCAGATAACGGAAAAGGAATTGAAGATGAACATAAATCACAAATTTTTGAACCTAAATTTACTACAAAATCTAGTGGAATGGGATTAGGTTTAGCTATGGTTAAAAATATTATTGAAGCTTATAAAGGAACAATATCATTTACATCAGAACTTGGTAAAGGAACTATTTTTACTGTTGTTTTACCTGTAGAATAGATACTAATTTTTTTATTATAACCAATTCTAAAAAATGAAAAAAAGATTATTTAATTTATTGAAAAAAGCCATAGTATTATTCATTTTTTTATGTAGTTTTTTATATTTTTTTCAAGAAAAATTAATATTTTATCCTCAGAAATTGAATAAAAATCACACATTTAATTTTAGTCAAAATTTTCAAGAATTACATTTTAAAACAACAGATGGTAAATTACTTAACGGATTATTATTTAAATCAAAAAACACAAAAGGACTGATTTTTTATTTACATGGAAATGCTGGTTCTTTAAACTCATGGGGAAATGTTGCTAAAACATTTACAAATTTTAATTACGATATTCTTTTAGTGGATTATCGAGGTTTTGGAAAAAGCGAAGGAACTATAATTAGTCAAAAACAATTATTTGAAGACAATCAAATGATATATAACCAAATAAACAAAGAGTATAAAGAACAAAATATAATAGTTCTAGGCTACTCCATAGGAACTGGGTTGGCAGCAAAATTGGCTTCAGATAACCATCCAAAACAAGTGATATTACAAGCACCATATTATAGTTTGATAGATTTGATGCATCAAAAAGTTTCGTTTATTCCATCGTTTCTATTAAAGTATAAATTTGAAACCAACAAGTATTTAAAAAATTGTAAAATGCCAATAACTGTTTTTCACGGAAATCAAGATCGTGTTATTAATTATAATTCTTCTTTAAAACTTAAAAATGAGCTTAAAAATAAAATAACATTGATAACTCTACAAAATCAAGGACATAATGGAATGACTGATAATGTAAAATATAAAACTTGCTTGAAAGAAATATTGTTATAATAAAATAGTACATCATTCTATAAATTGAATAAATCCTTCCTAATGCCTTTTTTAAATCACTATATTTGTATCCTAAAACTCAAATATTATGATACAACTAACTAAAATAAAATCTCTAAAAAAAAACCAAAGCGTTATTTTTTTAGCAGATAAAATCAGCGATATTAAAGACCTAACCAAAGAGCAAGAAAGCTATTTTAAAAAGGACTTTAAAAAAGAAAAAACACAATACTCCAAAGTAGGTGTTTATACGTATGTGGTAAATACTTCAAAGCAATCGGCACAAGATTTACGCATACATGCGTTTAATATTCATCAAAATTTAAAAGCTTGTGAAGAGATTACTATTTGTGGAGATAGTAAAAAAGATGTTTTAGCATTTTTAGATGGTTTTTTATTATCTAACTATCAGTTTTTAAAATATTTTTCAGATAAAAAAGAAAAGAAAAACAAGTTAAAAAATGTCAATATAGTTGGTGATATTTCTAAAAAAGATTTAGAAGAATTAGACAATTTAGTAAAAGCTGTTTTTTGGGCAAGAGACATGGTTAACGAGCCAGTTTCGTATTTAGACGCTATAAGATTAGCCGAGGAAATTCAAGAGAAATCTGAAGAAGCAGACAATTATAAAGTCGATATTTTTGAGCAAACAAAAATTGAAAGTTTAAAGATGGGTGGACTATTAGCTGTAAATCAAGGTTCGGAAACTCCTGCAACTTTTACGGTAATTGAGTACAAACCTAAAAACGCAAAAAACAAAAAACCGTATGTTTTAGTAGGTAAAGGAATTGTGTATGATACTGGTGGTTTAAGTTTAAAACCTACTGCACATTCTATGGATTTAATGAAATCTGATATGGGTGGAGCTGCATGTATGGCAGGAGCAATTCATGCTATAGCATTAAATAAATTACCAGTTCATGTTATTGGTTTAATACCTGCAACTGATAATCGTCCTGGTAAAAATGCGTATGCACCAGGCGATGTAGTTACTATGTTTGACGGAACAACTATTGAAGTTTTAAATACTGATGCTGAAGGTAGAATGGTACTTGCTGATGCTATCGCGTATGCTAATAAATTTAAACCAGAATTAATTATCGATGCCGCTACCTTGACTGGCGCTGCGGTTAGAGCTTTGGGTACAAAAACATCTATTGTAATGGGTAATGCTAAAGATACTTACTTTAAACAATTAGAAAAAGCAGGAGAAGAAATGCACGATAGAGTGGTTCAATTACCATTTTGGGATGAGTGGAAAGAAGAACTAAAATCTGATATTGCCGATATGAAAAATCTTGGAGGTTCAAACGCAGGAATGATTACCGCAGGTAAATTCTTAGAGCATTTTGCAAAAGAACCATATATCCATATTGATATTGCTGGACCAGCATTTTTAGAAGCACCAGAAAATTATAAAGGAAAAGGCGGTACAGGAACCGGAGTGCGTTTATTATACCAGTTCTTTAAAAATATAAAATAATCAATATACTATAAATACCATTAATGGTGTTTTACACCAACAATGAGCTAAATAATCCACACCTTCAAGAATAACATCTTGAAGGTGTTTGTATTTAAATATGTTTCCTAACTTTACCATTGTTGGTGTTTTTCACCAACAATAACTTAGTTAATCTATAATTTATACTCTACTTACTTCTATTTTCTGTGTATTATAATTTACAATATATATAGTAGCGAAAGCGCTAATAAGAATAATTCCAATTTTATATTTTAATTCAATTCCGTTTAGAAGCCCTATCTGAGCAATATTGAAAAATGAATGAAATACAGCACTAACAATTAAAGATTTTGATTTATCGGCCATGTAGCCTATACCATAACTTCCTCCTAATAATGATAAGAAAAAGATTAAATTACTTAAAGATAATTCAAAGTTTAGGTGCCAAACAAACCAAAGAATTGTAATTATTAAATATTTATATAATCGTTTTAAGCCTATTAATTCTGATTGTAAATATCCTCTCCAACCATATTCTTCAAATAAAGCATATAAAATCATTATTCCAATATATTTTGGAGCATTAAAATAAGGTGTTCCTGTTTTAATAATTCCAACTAATGAAAATAAAATTATTGGTATCAAAATTATAGATATTGTTTTAATAAAATCTAAACCAAATACTTTTAAAAAATTAGGTCTTTTTAATACTTTTACAACAAATAAACCTCCAACTAATGGTCCAATACCATGTAACAATATGACTACATACATATTAAGATTTTGAAGAAAACTAGGTTTTACTATATCAACATAATACCTTAATAAAACTGCAATAGTAAAAAATACTATTATTGACCCTACTCTCTTAAATTGATTGCTCATAATATTTTGTTTTAGTTAATTATGATACAAATAACAAGCAATTCATCATTGTTAAATAATAATAATTTCCGAACCGTTGTTTTTTAATGATGAGTTGTGTTTACAAAAAGAATTTGGCTGATTCTTCTACTTCAGGATTAAAATCTTGTGATGATGGCTTTACTAAAGGTGAAAAATTATTGTTTATTTAAGTTAGTTGAATAATATTTAGTACTTTAGTTAAAAATTAGCTATGAAAAGAATAACTCCATTCTTTTTTGTGTTATTTCTGTATCTCCAAGTTTATACTCAAAACAATCAAAATTGGACTACTGATTTAGACACATTACAGTACTATCTATTACAAAAAGATTATCTTTTTGTTAATATGTCAAAAAATAAATTCAAAAAAAGTATACTTAAATTAAAAAAGAATTTTAACAATAATGAAGAGTTAAATTATTGGAATTTAGATAAGCTATTAAACAAGTTTAAAATATCAAATTTAGAAATTTCATTAGATAATTTTGTTAGATTTCCTTTTGAAATAAAACAATTTCAAGATAAATATTATATAACATCAATTAATTTAAAAAATGAAAAGTTATTAGGTTTTCAATTACTTAAAATTAACAATCATACTTTAACTAATATTATTAATGATAAAGAAATTAATAATATTAATATTAAATCATTTTTAGAGTTTAATAAAATTACGAGTAATAATAATATAGCCTTAGAAGTTTTATCTGATGATAATAAAAAACAAATAATCAATTTAACAATAGACAATAATGTTGATATTGTTAATCTAAAACCAAAAACTAAAGCTTTTTACTTACAAAAGAAAAATAGATGGTATTGGCAATATGGTATAAATTTCGGGCAACAAGTTTATTTTAAATTTAATGTTGGTTTAAGTAAAGAATTTATTGATAATACTATGGATAGTTTAGCTATATCTGAAATAACAATTTCTAAACAATATAAAATACCATTACAAACAATTTATGATGCACCATCATTTGATGATTTTACTGATAAACTCTTCCTTAAATTTAAAAAAAGACGTTATAAAAAACTATTTATAGATTTTAGAAATATGAAATCAGCCAATGATTTAATAATAGATAAATTTATCAGTAAATTAAAAAAATCAAGAATTAATAAAAGAGGTAGATTGTTTTTATTTGTTGATGAAAGTGTTTCATCAACCGTAATTAAAATGATTGAAAAATTAAAATCTAAAACTAAAGCAAGCATTATTGGTGAAACAATTAAAGGTTGTGATTGTAATACAAATAAAGTTTTAAGTTTTTATTTACCAAACACAAGATATAAAATTTATTACCCTATACGCAACTTTAAAACAATTGTAATAACGCCTAAAATTCCTGTTATTTATACTTTTTCACAGTATATAAATGGTATAGATCCAATAATGCAAGCTATTCTAAATAATTGACAGCTCAAAAGTTGTTAACAATACAAAAATCAAATAGTTTTTTATGTACTTTTACAGCTCAATAATTAAATCATTTATACAATGCATGTAGCAATTGCTGGAAATATCGGAGCAGGTAAAACAACACTTACTAAACTTTTAGCTAAACATTATAAATGGGAACCTCATTATGAGTCTGTTGATGAGAATCCGTATTTAGATGATTTTTATGGAGAAATGGAGCGTTGGTCTTTTAACTTACAAATCTATTTTTTAAATAGTCGTTTTAGACAAATTTTAGAACTTAGAAAAGGAGGAAAAGATATAATTCAAGATAGAACTATCTATGAAGACTCTCATATTTTTGCTCCTAATTTACATGCAATGGGTTTAATGACAAATCGTGATTATAGCAATTACTCTTCGTTATTTGAATTGATGGAAAATTTAGTTACTCCACCAGATTTATTAATTTATTTACGTGCAGATATTTCTTCTTTAGTTGGAAATATTCATAAGCGTGGTAGAGATTATGAAAACTCTATTAGTATTGATTATTTAAGTCGACTTAATGAACGTTACGAAGCTTGGATTAGTAAATATACTAAAGGAAAATTATTAATTATTGATGTTGATAATTTAGATTTTGTAAAAAATCAAGAAGACTTAGGTTTTATAATCGATAAAATTGATGCAGAGATTAACGGTTTGTTTTAAATAACTTTACAAACACACTTACAATTAAATAAACTAAACTTACAATTATTAAAGTAAATTTAATAGTTGCTGAATAAAACGCAATTGAAGTCCATAATTGGTTTAGGTTATTATGTGTTAAATTTAATAAAGCTACATTTTCTATTATATCAAAAAATGCAGCTGTAAAAATCGTATAAATAAATACTTTTTTAATTCTGAATTTTGTTTTATGAATTAGAATTGCAATAAAAAAACTATAGATAGTTAAAAATATAAAATCGAAGTATAAACTATAATTTGCAAATGTTTTAGCTTCACTATTCCATGAGTTTATTATGTTTTTAGAAACACTTAAATTTTTTGCCAATTCAAAAGAAACAATACCATTTTTACATATTTCATTTTTTAAATAAGAATCAAAAAAACGCATAATAACAATACTAACAACTAAAATAGCTAGTATTAAAACAAATTTATTTTTATTGACATTTAGTAGTTTCATAAGTTAAAATCCTTCAAAAATTCCTAAACCAAATAAAGCAAAATCATATTTTGATGGATCTTTTGGATCAAGTTTTCTAAGGTTTACATCTAATTCAGAAAGAGCTTTCCAATCATTTTGTTTTCTTGTAAGTAATCCTAATTTTCTAGAAACATTACCACTATGAACATCAAGAGGACAAGAAAGAACAGAAGGCGAAATAGATTTCCAAATACCAAAATCAACACCTGTATTATCTTGTCTAACCATCCATCGTAAATACATATTAATCCGTTTTGCAGCAGAACCTTTCATTGGATCAGAAACATGTTTTGTAGTTCTTAGAGGATGTTCAATTCCGAAAAAAACTTTTTTAAATTGATGAATACTATTTTTCATATTTTCATCTTCAACATTGTTTGCAAATACATTTTCTAAACCATTGTGATTTATATATATATTCTTTAAAGATTTAATAAAAAATTTAAAATCAATTATGTTAAAAGTTCTATGAACAAAATTTTCAATATTATCTAAATCCTTTTCCGAATGATTCATAACAAAATCAAAAGGCGAATTATCCATAATTTCAATCATTCTATTTGAATTTTTAATAATCATTTGTCTTTTTCCCCAAGCAATAGTTGCTGCTAAAAAACCTGATATTTCAATATCTTCTTTTGTTGAAAATTTATGAGGTATCTGTATTGGATCACTCTCAATAAATTTTGGTTTATTATATTGAATTACCTTTTCGTTAAGGAATTGTTTTAGTTCGTTTTTATTCATTTTAAAATAGACTTAATTGATTGTTAAAAATAGCTCCTTCTAGTTGTAATAATTTCTTTTTAGCGGTTAAACCACCAGCATAACCTACTAATTTACCATTAGACCCAATAATTCTATGACAAGGAACAATAATAGAAATTGCATTAGCACCATTAGCACTAGCAACAGCTCTAATTGCTTTTTCATTATTTATTTTTTTTGATAATTCTAAATATGAATTTGTTTTACCATAAGGAATTTGTATCAACTCTTTCCAAACTATTTTTTGAAAATCAGTACCAACAAAAAGTAAATCAATATCAAATTGTTTTCTGTTATCATTAAAATATTCAGTTAATTGTTTGATTGTTTTTTCTATAATTGATGATGGTTTTTCAATAAATTCAGCTTTTAAACCTTTTTTTAATCTATTATCAATAGAATCACGCATTTTTCTATATTTCCAATCAGCTAAACATAATTTATTATCAAAAGATCCTAAAATAATTTCACCAATAGGCGATTTGTAATTTTGTATTTCTATCACTTTACTCATTAGTGTAAATATAGATTAATTAACATATATTTCATGTACTTTTTTGTAATTTTGTGAATTACTACTATAAAATAAAACATGTTAAAATTTACATCAATAAATATAAAAGAATTAAAAAAAGAAACTGAAGATGCTGTTTCTATAACTTTTGATATACCTAGTGAAATAAAAGAAAATTTTAAATTTATTGCAGGACAATACATTACTTTAAAAACAAATATTGATAATAAAGAGATTAGAAGAGCTTACTCTATTTGTTCATCGCCTAATAGTGATGATATTACAATTGCAATTAAAAAAGTAAAAGGTGGCGAATTTTCTGTTTTTGCAACAACTGAGTTAGAAAAAAATCACATTTTTAAAGTTTCACCACCAGAAGGAAAATTTATTTTAAAAACAGATAAAAATAATTCTAAAAACTATCTAGCTTTTGCTGCAGGAAGTGGAATTACTCCAATAATAGCAATGATTAAAGATGTTTTAGAAACCGAAGAAAATAGTACTTTTACTTTAGTTTTTGGAAATAAAACTCAAGAAGAAACACTATTTTTTAATGAGTTAGAAAACTTAAAAAATAAGTTTGAAAATAAATTATTTATTCAGTATGTGTTTAGTAAGGAACAACCTAAAGATTCGCTTTTTGGAAGAATAGATAGCTCTATTGTTAACTATACTTTAAAAAAATATAATACTGATTTTGATGATGTTTTTTTATGTGGTCCAGAACAAATGATTTTGACTGTAAAAGACACTTTATTAGAAAAAGATTTTAATGAAAATAATATTCATTTTGAATTATTCACAAGTAAATATAAAAATAACGATAATAAAAATACAGAAAATATGAAATTAGATGGAAAAACTGAGATAACGGTTATTTTAGATGAAGAAACAACTACTTTCACAATGAAGCAAGAAAAAAATATTTTAAATGCTGCTTTAGAAAAAGACTTAGATGCTCCTTATTCTTGCCAAGGAGGAATTTGTAGTAGTTGTATGGCAAAAGTTACTGAAGGTAAAGCTATAATGAAAAACAATTCTATATTATCTGATGAAGAAGTTGACGAAGGTTTCATTTTAACTTGTGAAGCTCATCCAACAACAGAAAAAATTACTATTGATTACGATAATGTTTAAAATTATCTACAAATGAATTTTGATATAATTAATGCGTTACTTACTGGTTTTTTTTTAGCGTTTATGGTTGGGCCTGTGTTTTTTGTGCTTATAGAAACAAGTGCAACAAAAGGTATTAAAGAAGCAATAATTTTTGATTTAGGAGTAATACTTGCTGATATTATTTTTATTACAATATCATTTTATGGGAGTTATACAATTCTTAATAAAATTAAAGATGACCCTAGATTGTTTTTTGCTGGTGGAATACTTCTTTTTATTTTTGGATTAGTAACATTTATTAAGGAAAAGCAAAAAAAAATTATTCTAGATCCTAAATTAGTAGTCGTTGAAAAAACAAATCTTGGCGGTTTATTCTTAAAAGGTTTTTTATTAAACTTTATAAACATTGGTGTTTTAGGTTTTTGGTTAGCATTAGTAGTAGTTATTAGTACAAATGTAGGTATGAATTCACAAAGGATTTTTATTTATTTTGCTACAATACTTATAGGGTATTTTATTACCGATTTGGGTAAAATATTTTTAGCAAAACAACTAAAAAATAAAATGACACCTGCAGTTACAACTAAAATACGTAAAATAATGGGTGTTATTTTAATGGTTATTGGTTTAGCAATAGCATCTAAAGTATTCTTACCTAAAACTACAATGGATAAGATTAATAATAGAGTTGAAAAAGTAATAGGGTAATATATTAAAACATAAAGTTAATCCCTCCTTTAATTGCAAAATTTGTAGCTTCAGGAAGATCTCTATGAGATCCTCTAAAGACAAAATCAACTCTTAATAATTTGAATATATTATCAATTCCAACATGATATTCCCAATATAATTGTTCTGGTGCTCTATATGTAAAAGAAGATGCATTTCTAGCAATACTTTCATCGGAAATTGAACCGATAACACCTCTAACTCCAACAACTTCACGTAAATTTAATTTCCTAATTAATGGTATTCTTGAGAAGAATCTACCATTAAAATTATGTTCTAAATGTAATGATGCATATTGATCTGTAACAAATTCATAATAATCCAATAAATCAAATGTTCTAGCTGCCATAAAAGGCGATTGATTTCCTGGAACAACATCAAGTAATGATAATGGAACATCTTCAAAAGTTTTACCAAATTCAAATGTATATTTTAATTTTCCAATACCTCCAATTTGAAAGCGTTGTTTATAATAAAACTGTAACTTATTGAAATCAAAATCACTATTTATTAAACCTTTCACACCTCTAGTATATGATAGGTAAAATATAGGATATCTTCCAAAATTAGCTGTTTGTTGATCTACTCCAAAACCACCACTTTTTCTTCCTGGCGTGTATTTAATAACAAAATCTAATTCCGTTTGTATAATGTCTGATTGAACAATACCATTATCATCATAATAATTAATATTAAACTTATCTGGAGCAGCAGATTTTAAATCTTTATAAGTTGCGCCAGCTGTTAAAGTTAAATTTTTAATTGGATCAAAAGAAACAGCTAAATTACTTATATTCAAATCAGTTAATCTATAATTTTCACCTCTAGAAAAGAAAGAAGACGAAGCAAAGCTTCTATCCATTACATTATTAGATGTAGTTAAACTAACTCCTGTTTGTTCAATGTCATCACGATTACCAAAAGAAACAATTACTCTGTTTTTTCTATCTACTAACCATTTTGCAGCAAAACCATATTTAAACTTTTCATCTTTAAAACCATAAGCACCATAACCTTCTATTCTAAATCTATCCGATTCTTTTACATAACTTCTTCCACCTGCTCTAAGTCTAAAACCTTCAACATCATTTGATCCAAAAGTTGAGAAAACTGGTCCAAAATCAAAACCAGGAATAAATTGCCAATATCCAGAAGCTAAAACTTCTGTCATTGTATATAATCTATGGAATGTTTTATTAGACTGTAAGGTGTCTATCAATTTATAAATTCCAACTTCTTTTTCTGTTAATTTTTCTAATCTATTTTTCTTCCAATAATCATCATTTTTTGTAAAAATAGATAAGTCATAGTCTGCTTTATCTCGTTTAGAATAAAAGCCTTTTTCTTTTTGTTTATCAAATTGGTAATTATCATAAATTGTAGTACGTCTACCATAAATACCTCGCTTTTCGTCTTTTTTACTTAAAGAAAAATCAGACATCATATGGTCTTTTTTCATCAAGAAAACAGAATCACTAAGTACTGTAAATTCTTGTTCAATATAAATTTCTTTAATCCAGTTTATATTGGCACTTTTACTGGCATTCATTTGAATTTTCTTAACAGCAAAAGTTGAATCATTTACCCAAAAATCACCTTTAAAAGTAAGTTCGTTTTTTCGTCTAGGATAAAAAGTAATATTATAACACCATTTATCATCAATATATGCACTATCTGTTAATACATAATTGTATGTATAAGGACCTGTCTTAGACAAAGGGCTTGTAAAAGCTTTATCAAATAATTTTATAGAGTTATCATAAATATTATAATCTGCATATAATTGTTTTAAAAATTCATTTACATTTTGATTGTTTTTAGTACCAGAATTTCTATTAGCAATAAGTTCATCTCTTTCTTTTTTAGGATAAGTGTTTTTTCCATAAGTTTTATATCTAGATTCGTTTATAAAAAAAGGTAAATACGTTTTTCCTGTAATATTTGATGTGTCTATTTGTTCAAAAACAAAATCCATTCCTTTAAAAATCTTACGTTTTTTAAATTTATCATCAATATTATTTAAATCGAATTCTATTTTTTCGTATTTATCATATTCATATTGGTTGTACATATAAATACCATTTTTACGTTTTTTCTTCCACATTTTTTTCAATATGGCTATTGCAGGATTTCCTTTTCGTTTTATTTTACCTGCATATATTACAACTTCATTTAAGTTTGATCCTTCTTCTTTTAAAACAATCTCTAATCCATAATTAACTGCTTTTAGAGATATTGTTTTTGTTTTAAAACCCATAAAAGATATAGCTAATTCCTTATATGTTTTTTTTGATTCTAAATAAAAATTTCCATTTTCATCAGAAGTTGTTCCTTTAATAGAGTTTTTAAAAATAATATTACAAAAAGCAACAGGTTCACCACTTTCATCTATAACTTTACCTCTAACTTTAGTTTGAGAATAGAGTATACTTGTAAATAATAAGATTAAAACTAATAGTATGTTTTTCATAAAAATATTTTTAGCTAAAATATAAAATTTTAGTCATTGTGTTTATTTGATAATTAGATAAATAATTATCAAAAATTGTTCCCTTTTTAAGCTAATTTATTTTTTAACATATTAATTCCTTTCAAAATAAAAATTTGAAAGGAATTAATAAATATATTTTAAGTATTGTTTATCTATACATTACACTTTTAACTGCATTTACTACATCGTTTGCATTAGGTAGCCATTCTTCTAATAAAACAGGAGAATATGGTGCAGGAGTATCTGCTGTTGTAATTCTTTTAATTGGAGCATCTAAATAGTCAAATGCTTGATCTTGAACCATAAATGTAATCTCTGAAGATACTGACCCAAAAGGCCAAGCTTCTTCTAAAATTACTAACCTATTAGTCTTCTTAACTGAATTTAAAATAATATCATGATCCATTGGTTTAACAGTTCTTAAATCTATTATTTCTACTGAAATGTCCTCTTTTTCTAATAAATCGGCAGCTTTGTAAGCTTCTTTAATTATTTTTCCAAAAGATACTATTGTAACATCTGTACCTTCACGTTTAATTTCTCCAACACCAATAGGTAAAACATATTCACCTTCAGGAACTTCACCTTTATCACCATACATTTGTTCAGATTCCATAAATATTACAGGGTCATTATCACGTATAGCAGCTTTTAATAAACCTTTTGCGTCATAAGGAGTTGATGGAACAATTACTTTTAAACCTGGTGTGTTTGCAAACCAATTTTCAAATGCTTGTGAATGTGTAGCTCCTAATTGACCTGCAGATCCAGTAGGACCTCTAAAAACTATAGGACAGTTAAATTGTCCACCACTCATTTGTCTGATTTTTGCAGCATTATTTATGATTTGGTCAATTCCAACTAAAGAAAAATTAAATGTCATATACTCAACAATTGGTCTAGTACCTGTCATTGTTGAACCAATAGCAATACCTGCAAAACCAAGCTCTGCAATTGGAGTGTCAATAACTCTTTTAGCTCCAAACTCATCTAACATTCCTTTAGATGCTTTATAAGCACCATTGTATTCTGCAACTTCTTCTCCTAGTAAAAAAACACTTTCATCTCTGCGCATTTCTTCACTCATTGCCTCAGCAATTGCTTGTCTAAATTGTATTGTTTTCATTTTTATTTAGTAATAGTATGAATTGCAAATGTAAGTATTTAGCATTTAACCAATAATTATTTTTTGGTAAAAATAATTATATCATTTTTTGCTTATGCTATAAAATACATTTTAATAAAAACTACCATCTTCTAAGAATGTAAGTTTATTCTCAGGAAAATCTACTAAAGTCAGTTTTTTTATTTCTTTAAAAGCTGAGTTGTTTTTATCTAAAAATGGATAAATACCATCTATTTGTTTTGCTGAAATTATTTTACCACTTAAAAAAGAACCTGTTTTTTTGTCTAATTCTAATTTTAAAATTGGAGCATAACCTTTTATTCCTCTTAAATTAAATCGTTCGTAAGTACAAAAGTTACCTAAACTATAAGTTATAAATCTGTTTTTATAAACCTCAACAGCTCTACTTACATGAGGCCCATGACCAATAACAACATCAGCTCCTGCATCAATTACAGCATGAGCAAATTTATAAACATTACCTCTATTTTCACCATAAAATTTTTCTGTTTTTCTAGTAATATGAGTGTGTTTAGAACCTTCTGCTCCACCATGAAAAGAAACAATAACAATATCACATTGAGTTGCTAGTTTTCTAACTATTTCTTGAGCTTTTGTAATATTATAAATTTTTATACAATCGTTATTTGGAGCAAAAGCAGTAAAGCCATATTTTATTCCATTTTTAGTAAATGTTGTATAAGGTTTAGAATATACTCCAGCATATGCAATACCATTTTCTTCTAAAGTTTTTTTAGTGTTTTCAATACCAATTTTTCCAAAATCACCAATATGATTGTTTGCAATACTCATCACATCAAAACCTGCTTGTTGTAAATATTGACCTAAATAAGTAGGTGATTTAAAAGAATAACATTTAGATGGATCTTTACAATGTTTTGCGTTTTTACCTGTATCGGTTAAAGTTCCTTCGTGATTTCCAAATAAAATATCAGCCTCAGCAAAAGTTTCGTTTACTTTTTCAAAAGGATTTTTACCTTTTGGTGGTAATGTGTTTTTTGAAGGAAAAGATGTTCCCATCATTATATCTCCAACAGCCATTAAGGTTATACTTTGTTTTACTTGATTTTGAGCATTTAAATTAACACTTATTAGGATTAATAGTGTAATAATAATGTTTTTCATAGTTGTGTTTTATCTTTCTAATGATTGTCCTTCTTGCATAGAAGCTTCTTGTATTGCTGCAAATTCTTCAGCCGAAAGGTTTCCAAAGTAAAAATCTATTGGATTTACATGAGTTCCTTTATATAAAACTTCATAGTGCAAATGTGATGCCACAGATCTACCAGTATTACCTACATATCCAATTAAATCTCCACGTTTTACTTTATTTCCTTTTTTAACACCTTTAGCAAATTTATTCATGTGTGCATATCTAGTTTGATATCCATAACCATGATCAATATAAATTACATTACCATAAGAACTACTTCTATTTGCTCTAGTGATTTTACCATTACCAGATGCGTAAATTGGCGTACCTCTTCTAGCAGAAAAATCCATCCCTTTATGCATTTTTCTTATTTTTAAAATGGGATGCATTCTCATTCCATAACCTGAAGCCATACGTAATAAATTTCCTTTTTCTACAGGCATTATTCCTGGAATAGAAGCTAACATTTCTTCTTTATTTTTAGCTAGTTTAACTATTTCATCTAAAGATTTAGACTGAATTACCATTTGTTTAGATAAAATATCTAATTTTTTACTTGTGCTAATAATCATATCAGAATTATTAAAACCTTCTAAATTTTTATATCTATTAACTCCACCAAAACCAGCTTGCCTTTGTTCATTTGGAATTGGATTTACTTCAAAATATGTTCTATACACATTATTATCTCTATCAGCTAACTCGTTTAAATAACTTTTAGCTTGACTCATTTCTTTATTTAACAAATCATAATGTAAAGTAAGGTTATCTAGCTCTCTTTTATATTCCTTTTCTCTAGGTGATTCAAAAAATTGACTAAAACCAATATAACCCACAAAAGCAATTAAACCAACAGCTGTTGTAATCATTAAAATACGTTTAATTTTATCTGATGTTTTTACTTTAACCTTTACATAAGTTAAGGTTTCCGAATCATAATGAAATTTTTCTTTAGCCATACTAATTAAAATATATTACTTTTGTTGTTTGTTGTGTTTTTTTAGATAAAAACATGCAAATTTACAAAATGTTTTATAAATCATTTTTTTATTAGCATTTTGTTAACATATTTAAAAATAATTATACCAGAAAAAAGAGATGAACGCAAAAGAAATTAGACAACAATTTATTGATTTTTTTAACGATAAACAGCATAAAATTGTACCATCTGCACCAATGGTGTTAAAAGATGATCCAACTTTAATGTTTACCAATGCAGGAATGGTTCCTTTTAAAGAATTTTTTCTTGGACAAAAAAAAGTAGTCAATAAACGAGTTGCCGATTCGCAAAAATGTTTACGTGTTTCTGGTAAGCATAACGATTTAGAAGAAGTTGGAAAGGACACTTATCATCATACCATGTTCGAGATGTTAGGGAACTGGTCTTTTGGTGATTACTTTAAAAAAGATGCGATTGCTTGGGCTTGGGAACTACTTATTGATGTATATAAAATTGATAAAAACAGTATTTATGTAACCGTTTTTGAAGGTGATAAATCCGAAAATTTAGATTTCGACCAAGAAGCGTATGATTATTGGAAAGAGCATATCTCCGAAGATCGTATTCTTAACGGAAATAAAAAAGATAATTTTTGGGAAATGGGTGCACAAGGACCTTGTGGACCATGTTCAGAAATTCATGTAGATATTCGTTCTGATGAAGAAAAAGCAAAAGTTGATGGAAAAACTTTGGTTAATATGGATCATCCTCAAGTAATTGAAATATGGAATTTGGTATTTATGCAATATAACCGTAAAGCTAATGGTTCTTTAGAAAATTTACCTGCTACTCATGTAGATACAGGTATGGGCTTTGAGCGTTTATGTATGGTAATACAAGGTGTACAGTCAAATTATGATACCGATGTTTTTACTCCGATAATCAGAGAAGTTGAAACTATAACCCAAACCAAATATGAAGATAAAACCAAAGAAAACGAAGATGAAATAAATATTGCAATTCGTGTAATTGCCGATCATATTAGAGCCGTAGCTTTCGCTATTGCTGATGGACAATTACCTTCAAATAATGGAGCAGGTTATGTGATTCGTAGAATTTTAAGACGTGCTATTCGTTATGGATTTACTTTTTTAAATCAGAAAGAGCCTTTTATGTATCGTTTAGTAAGTTTATTAGCTAAACAAATGGGAAATGCATTTCCTGAAATTGTTGCTCAAAAACAACTTATTACTAATGTTATTAAAGAAGAAGAAAACTCATTTTTGAGAACTTTAGATCAAGGGTTAGTTTTACTTGATGGAATTATTAAATCAACAAATGGGAAAATAGTTTCTGGAAAACGTGCTTTTGAATTGTATGATACTTTTGGTTTTCCAATTGATTTAACAGCCTTAATTTTATCTGAACAAGGTTATACTTTAGATGAAAAGGTTTTTAAAGAGGAATTGCAAAAACAAAAAGAACGATCTCGATCAGCTTCTAAAGTAGAAACAGATGATTGGATTGTTTTAATGGAAGATGAAGTAGAAGAATTTGTAGGATATGATATTTTAAAAACTCCTGTTAGAATTACTAAATACCGAAAAGTATCTTCTAAAAAAGATGGTGATATGTATCAATTGGTGTTTAATTTAACGCCATTTTATCCTGAAGGTGGTGGACAAGTTGGTGATAAAGGGTATTTAGAAATGCCAAACGGAAATGTAATTTATATTTTAAATACTAAAAAAGAGAATAATTTAATTATACATTTTACTAAAAACTTACCTAAAAATGTAAATGATACTTTTACTGCTGTAGTTGACGATAAACAACGTTATAGAACGGAAAGTAATCACACAGCAACTCACTTACTACATCAAGCTTTACGTAAAATATTAGGTAATCATGTAGAACAAAAGGGTTCTGCTGTTCATAGTAAATACTTACGTTTTGATTTTTCTCATTTTTCAAAACTAACACCAGAACAATTACAAGAAGTAGAAGATTTTGTAAATGCTCGTATTCGTGGTAAATTAAAATTAAAGGAATTTAGAAATATTCCTATGGGAAAAGCTATTGATAAAGGTGCTTTAGCTTTATTTGGTGAAAAATATGGAGATGCTGTTAGAATGATTAAATTTGGTAAATCAAGAGAGCTTTGTGGTGGAACTCATGTAAAAAATACAGGTGATATTTGGCATTTTAAAATAATATCTGAAAGTGCTATTGCATCTGGAATTAGACGTATTGAAGCTATTACAAATGATGCTGTAAAAGATTATTTCACTAAACAAGATAAAGAGTTTAAACAAATAAAATCTGTTTTTAAAAACCCTAAAGATACAGTACAATCCGTTTTTAATTTACAAGACGAAAACACAAAACTTAAAAAACAAATTGAAGCTTTATTAAAAGAAAAAGCAAAGTTTGTAGCTCAAGATTTAAGCAATCAAATTGAAGTTGTAAATGGTGTAAATTTCTTAGCAACTACTTTGGATTTAGATCCAAAATCAATAAAAGATTTAATGTATGAAATAGGAAATAAAACAGAAAACTTATTCTTTATTGTTGGTTCTAAAAATGGTGAAAAAGCATTATTATCATGTTATATTTCTAAAACTTTAGTTGAAACTAAAGATTTACATGCTGGAACTGTGGTTAGAGAACTAGGAAAATACATTCAAGGTGGTGGAGGTGGACAAGCATTTTTTGCTACTGCTGGTGGTAAAAATGTAGATGGAATTGCTGAAGCTTTAGAGAAGGCTAAAGAGTATTTGTAAAAATTCCATCTTACGTCTTCCCAAAGGTAAGAAACTTTAATATTGTTGCGTAATTGTAGTTAGTGAATTGTCATTGCGATGAGCCTGAAAGTGCGAAGAAGCAATCTGTAGAATAAAAACTAAAATCAGAAGATTGCCACACTAACGCTCGCAATGACAACAAATAAGCAAATCCAAAAATTAATATAAAATCACTTTCATAACCATCAAAAAGCATCTAACTAAGTTTAATAAAGGACGAAATAAAAACCTTAATTAGCTACATTTCTTAATGTTAAAACAATGAACTTCAGAACCGAAATAAAAACAAAACCACAACAAAATACAATTGACTATAACTCAAAAGTGTTATTAATTGGTTCGTGTTTTACACAAAACATTGGAGATAAACTGGATTACTATAAATTTAATAACCTTATCAATCCGTTAGGAATAATATTCCATCCAAGAGCCATTGAGAATATTATTATTTCAAGTATTGAAAACAAGGTTTTTACAATAGATGATTTAGTTTTTCAAAACGAACGCTGGCATTGTTTTGATGTACATTCTGATTTTAGTCATCAAGATAAAAATTTGATGCTAGCCAGAATAAATTCAACTATTAAGCAAACCAAACAATATCTAGAAACCACATCACATATCGTTATTACTTTAGGAACTGCTTGGGTTTACCGATATAACAAAACCAATAATTTAGTAGCAAATTGTCATAAAATTCCTCAAAAAGAATTCAATAAAGAATTATTACCCATTACAGACATAGCAAACGGATTATCTACCATTATAGATAAAGTCCATCAAATTAATCCCAATGCTCAAATACTATTTACCGTAAGTCCTGTGCGCCATTTAAAAGATGGGTTTATAGAAAATCAATTAAGTAAAGCACATTTAATTTTAGCAATTCATCAAGTATTAAATCATAAAATACATTATTTTCCGGCTTATGAAATTATGATGGATGATTTACGTGATTATCGTTTTTATAAAAAAGATATGATTCATCCAAATGAGATTGCAATAGATTACATTTGGAATAAATTTATGGAAACTTGGATCAATCCTTCCGAAAAGAAAACTATTGAAGAAGTAAAACAAATTAATAATGGTTTAGCACATAAACCTTTTAATGAAAATTCAAAACAACATAGGTTGTTTTTAGAAAAGTTACATCAAAAAATAAATGATTTAAAAAAAACTAAAGGAATTAGCTTTAGTTAATTATTAAATCTTAGTATCTTGCAATCCATTCTATGAATAAAATGAAGCATAAATTATTAAAAATTTCACTTTTTACACTTTTAATCTTTTTTGGATTAAGTAGTGTTTATGCACAAGATGGAATTCCTAACAAACCTAAATTACAAACCAGTGTTTATGATGGAGCACATTTGTTTTCTGGTGTTCAAAAAGCAGCTTTAGAACAAAATCTTATTAAATATAGTGATAGTACCTCAACACAAATTGTGGTAGCAACTGTAAATACTATAAATGGTAAAAATATTGCTTTATACGCTACAGAATGGGCTCATAAATGGGGAATAGGACAAAAAGGTAAAGATAATGGTGTGTTTTTACTTGTTGCCAAAGATGATAGAAAACTAACCATTAGAACAGGTTATGGTGTAGAACATTTATTAACAGATGCATACTCTAGACGAATTATTGAACAAGTTATAAAACCAGAATTTAAACAAGGTAATTATTATCGAGGTATCGATAAAGGAACTAGATATATTTTTAAAATTTTAAATGGTGAGTTTAAAGCTGATCCTAGAAATGTTGAAACAGGTGATAATGGCTTTATTATCATTTTTATAATTTTCTTTGTAATTATATTATTTATTATTCTTTCAAACCGTAATAATAATAATCGTGGTGGTGGTTATAGAAGAGATACTACAGGTTCTATTTTAGAAACTATTATTTTAAGTAATCGTGGTCGTGGAGGTTTTTCTGGTGGAGGATTTGGAGGTAGCTCTGGAGGTTTTGGTGGAAGTTCTGGTGGTTTTGGCGGCGGAGGCTTTTCTGGTGGTTTCGGTGGTGGAGGCTTTGGTGGCGGTGGAGCTTCTGGTAGTTGGTAGTTTTGGTGTTAATATCAAACAACACCTCATTATAGTAATATTTCATTAATATCAAACATGTTTTTTAACTATGGCAAAACAGCAAATAAAATATTACTGTCAAAATTGTGGAGCACAACATGCTAAAATGTTGGGTAAATGCACTACGTGTAATGAATGGGGAACTGTTGTAGAAGAAATTATACAAAAAGAAACCAAAAACACACGAACTTGGAAAACTTCAACAAAAACAAAAAAAGTAGCTAAAGCAGTTAAAATAAATGATATTTCATTATTAGATGAAGATCGTTTTAAAACCAATAATAAAGAATTAGATAATGTTCTTGGTGGTGGAATTGTAAAAGGTTCGGTGATTCTTTTAGGAGGAGAACCAGGTGTTGGAAAATCAACATTAATTTTACAAATAGCCTTACAAATACCTCAAAAAGTATTGTATGTTTCTGGTGAAGAGAGTAAGAATCAAATAAAAATGCGTGGAGAACGCTTATCTATTAAAGGATTTAAACTCAACCAACTTGATTCCGATTGTTTAGTTTTAACCGAAACCAAAACGCAGAATATTTTTAAAGCCATTGAAGAACATCAACCTGACATTGTTGTTATAGATTCCATTCAAACTTTACATACCGATTATATTGAATCTTCACCCGGAAGTATTTCACAAATACGAGAATCGGCTGCTGAATTGATAAAATTTGCTAAAGAAACAGCAACACCTGTATTATTAATTGGTCATATTAATAAAGAAGGTAGTATTGCAGGTCCAAAAATATTAGAACATATGGTTGACGTGGTTTTACAATTCGAAGGAGATAGAAATCATACTTACCGAATTCTTAGAGCAAATAAAAACCGTTTTGGATCTACAGCAGAATTAGGTATTTACGAAATGCTAGGAACAGGTTTACGTGAAATTGAAAATCCTAGTGAAATATTAATTTCCGAAAAAGATAGTTCGCTTAGTGGAACAGCTATTGCCGCAACTTTAGAAGGTATGCGACCATTAATGATTGAAGTTCAGGCTTTGGTAAGCACCGCAGTTTACGGAACTCCTCAACGTTCTGTAACAGGTTATAATATCAAACGTTTACACATGATTTTGGCTGTTTTAGAAAAAAGAGCAGGTTTTAGATTGGGTGCAAAAGATGTATTTTTAAATATTGCTGGAGGAATAAAAGTAGATGATCCTGCTATTGATTTAGCGGTAGTTTGTGCTGTTTTATCTTCAAATGAAGATGAGCCAATTCCTCAAAATTATTGCTTTGCAGCTGAGGTTGGACTTGCAGGTGAAATTAGAGCCGTTAACCGAATTGAACAACGTATTTTAGAAGCCGAAAAGTTAGGTTTTGATACTATTATTGTTTCAAAATATAATAAAATACCTCAAAAAAATTATAATATCGATGTGGTAAAAGTATCTAAAATTGAAGAAGTTTTTAATAGATTGTTTTAGGAATATTTTAATAAACTTGCCTCTATTAAAATAGATTTTAACATGTTAACATCTACACTTTCTAAACTGGAATAAGCAATAGATTTTACCATTTTTCTACTTCTTCCTGCTTTGAGTACACCTTGTTTGTTAGAAAGTTTAAAACCGTTTACAAAAGCCAAATCCACATAATTGGTATTCTTTAAAATATTGAGATAACACAAGCTTTTTCCTTTATAATAATAGAATGGAATTTTATATTTATACTTCTCTTCTACTTCTGGTAAAGTCTCCATAATTACCTGACGTAAATACAACATCACAGATTGTAAAGGTTCTTTTTGGTTTAGAAAGTATTGTTCTAGTGGGTTCATTCTTTAAATATAGCTAATTTATTTATAATTAAAACGATTACTTCATTAGGTGATTTGTTATCAGTATTAATAATTAAATGGTAATTGTTTTCATCTGTAAAATCTATATTATAAGTTTTTATAAAGCGATTTTTCATATCACTATTTCGTTTTTGAATACTTATTGCATTAACAGATTCGTTTTTTCTTTTAGCATTTTGTATTCTATCAACTGCAATTTCATCACTAACAGTAAGAAGTATATTAATTGCTTCTTTTACAAAATGAAAGCCCAATCTATAATCGATAACACTGTTTTTAGAAAGATTACATTTTTTAAGAAATGCTTTATCTATTGATTTGTCTAGGTCTGTATCTTTTTTACATTGTATTTGAAATTCATTAATTGTTAATCCTTTACTTTTAGCTATTTCTCTTGAAAAATCTCCAATTGAAAAGTAACTATAATTGATTTTATCTGCCAGTAATTTCCCAACTGTTGATTTTCCTGTTCCTGCTAGTCCACTTATTGTTATTTTTTTACTTTTCATTTTCATTCCATTTATAAAGTCCATTTCTATTAATAAATTTAGTGTAATTATAATCCATTTGACTATATGCTTTTTCAATTCCTACATTTAAAATAGGATTGCTATATTCATGATATCCTTTTGTATTACTAAAAAATCTACCAGCAGGATCTACCATTACATAAGAACCTTTCATTTCATCATTTTCTTCTGTAACAAGGTTATTACAAGTTGAGTGGTTTTCAATAAAAAGATTAAATTCTTTTTTTGATATCTTTAATACATCAATAGATTTATCATTTTGTCCTTTTATAGGTAACACTTGTAATACTTTCCATCTTTTTGGGTTAGCCTCTTTAATGAAATTATTTAGATCTTCTTTGTAATTAACAGCAGTAACAACAGTATTTATTTTTAACCCGTAATTATACTTTTTAATTTTTTTAATTATTGACAAATAGTAATCTTTGGACAATGTTTTATTATTACTCATTTTTCTTCCAATTATTTGATTAGTTGTGCCTTTTAGACTATCTATACTTATAGCAATCCAATCTAAATAATTTTTATTTTTTTCTAAAAAAGTATCTGTAAGTTTACTTCCATTAGTTACAACCATTGTTGTTAACCCTTCAGTTTTAGCTGTTTTTATTAGTTCTGGTAGCCAAGGGCAAAGTGTTGGCTCTCCTCCAGCAAATGTTATTTTTTCAAATCCAAATGCTGCAATTTGTTTAACTATTTTTATAGCTTGTTCTTTTGGTAAATGTCCTTTTGGTAAAATTATTTGTTTTACATCTTGAAAAGTTGCAAAACAAAATTCACAACTCATATTACAAGGTTCCCAAAGATGAAAATTAATGCTTGGTATTATCGATTTATTTTTCATAATATTTAAAGTTAAATTTTTGAGCCTTTAATTAAAAAGGCTCAAATTGTTGTTATTTCTTTTTTTGATTTGGATTTAATTGTTTTCCTTTATTTCCTTGATTTTTATCATAGGTTTTGTTTGTTCCTTTTGAACCTTTATTAGGGTTTGTAATGTCTGCATTGTGGTTTCTTTTTTTTGTCATGGTTTTTAAGTATTTAAATGATTATTAATTAATTGTAGAAAAATCTACATTTCTATTCTGTTTTAAAAATTGATATAAATTATCTACTTCAAAGAGTGTTAATAAAACACTATCTCTAACTACAATAACTAAGTACCTAGCTTTGGTTCGTTTTATATCTAACTTTGTTAATGCATTTTTATTTATTAGATAAAAATGTTTTTTGTTTTTGTTTTCCATTTTATCAATCAGCTTATTAATGTCAGATTGATGATAGCCTCTTTCCCAAGATCGTTCAATAAAATGGTGTGTTTTGATTAGTCTTTTCATAATATTTGTTGATTTAACACTACAATATTAAGTACAATTAACTGTGAATAAACTAATTAGTAACGAACTGCTTATTTTTAGTAATGAAACAAGATATTTAAGGAACAAAACATTTTTTTACTTAAATTTGTTTCATGATTTTATTATTTCAGAGTTATTATAGAACCCAAAAAACAAATGAAGATATTGAAGCTCTTTTAGGGTTTTTATCTTTTCTTATAATCTTACTATTTATAAGAAACTTTTGGAATTGGTTGATGAAACGTAGTTACAGGTCAAAATATAGAAGGCTTTTTAAAGCACATGAAGAAGTAACGCCTAAAATTGATACATTAAACTTAAATCAAACCAAGATTTTAAAGGAAAAAGAACAATTGGAATATCAAATAGATAAATTAAAACATGAAAGTGTAACCATTAAAAATAGTTTTAAAGAAAAAGAAAAAGAATTAAAAAGTAAAAGAATTTCGGAGCGAGAAGCTTATGAAAAGAAATTAGATGATTTTAAGTATGAAAGAATATTCTATAAAGAAAGTTTACAAAAAACCGAAGTTAAAGCAAGTAATACTAGACTAAGTGCTCATTTTTTAAAAAATGTTTTATTTAAAATTCAAGAATCGTATAAAAAACAAAATATAGATAAAGTACATGTGTTTGGAAATCTGTTTTTTATTCAAAAAGAAAATAAGAGTGAACTTTTACCAATTGATGTTTTAACTAAAATTAATAAACTTTTAGATTACAATGTTGCTACTGTAAAAGAACCAAAAGTATCATTAAGTAAAGAGGTTGAAAATATTAAATTATTTATTGATATTATTAAATTCTTAAAACCAAATGTTAAGATTACTCATAACTTTAAAACCAAATACAAATTTAATATATCGCCTACATTATTTTTTCCTTTTTTAGAGAATGCTCTAAAGCATGGTAACCTTAATGATAAAAATAGTTTTATAAATATTGAATTAATAATTATTAAGAATACACTTTTATACAAAGTAACAAATTCATCTTATAATGTAAAAAACAAGCTATTTGAAAAAGGATTTGGATTGGAATCTTTAGAAAAAGCATTAAATACTTATTACAAAACTTCGGAGTTAGATTTTACAAGTAATAAGAATGAATTTATTTCTGAACTAACTGTTGAGATAGAATGATAAGATGTGTAATTATTGATGATCATGATTTTGCTATTAATTCTCTAAAAGAATTAATTAATGAAATAAAAGATATTTATTCTATAAAGATTGTTGATACCTATTTAAACTCGTATAAAGCTGTTGCAGAATTAAAAGATATTTCTTTTGACCTGTTATTTGTAGATTATGAAATGCCCGGACTTAATGGAGTTGAAACCGTTAAACAATTAAACCCTAATATCTCAGTAATTTTTGTTACCTCACATTCTGAATTAAGTGAAGATATTATTAATGAAGTTAATATTAAAGGATTTTTATCAAAACCAGCCAGAAAAGAAGACTTAGAAAAAATTCTTAAAAAAGGAGGTTTTTCTTCTTCTATTAAAAGTAATTTACCTTCAAGAATTTTTATTCCAGATGGTTCAAAAGAATTATATTTTAACCCCAATGAAATATTTTATATTGAATCTGATAAACAATATAAAGATATCTATGGCACAAATAAAACCCTAGCAAAAAATATAAAAATAGAATTTCCTAAATTAGAAAAAATCTTATCACCATATGGTTTTGAACAAATATCAAGAAAACATATGATAAATATTAATAAAATAAAAGTTAAATCAAATAAGGAAATAGAG
>Ga0256844_10000162_pt1 | contig 27051 bp, 23 predicted proteins | sample MusselsmetaG_FD_189100 | JGI IMG/M metagenome (GOLD analysis project Ga0256844, IMG submission 189100) | Mussel associated microbial communities from hydrothermal vent at the East Pacific Rise, Pacific Ocean - Mussels | ecosystem: Host-associated > Mollusca > Shell > Unclassified ... | reverse complement strand
TACAATTTTTTTAGCTATATCAGTACGCAAAAGATCAAGTTTTTGTGTATCCAGTGTATAAGGTTGATCATTAATGGGAAAAACATTCGGAAACCCTGATACAATCGTATTGAGTTCAGGATAAATGAAATTTGCAGAGGTTTTATTTTTTATTAATTTGCTATTTAAGATATTTAAGTATTCGTAATCTTCAAGCCCTTGTCGCAACATTTCCCACCTTAATGATGTAATTGGCCCATGTTCTTTTTTTGTCCGTGGTGGGTATAAAAGTGATCCAGTAGTACTTTTATTAGTATTCCATGGATTGTCTTTCCAATTAGTTAAATTCCACCAACATAATGCACCTTTTATTTTTGATTGCCAGATCATCCAGGGGAAAAGCCGTGTTCTTAATGCAGGTAAGTCAACAATAGGTATTGTGTTATGATAAACATTAATCTTATTACCCTTTTTTATGGCGGCATTAATTTCATTTTGTACAAGTGATACGTAATCAGCTTGAATGTCCCATTCATCTATAAAATTGGTAAGATCGGGATGTGGAAATCTGGCGGCAGTAACAACTCTAATGTTTTTATCAATACTTTTTAAAAGCGTGCAGAGAGTTCTAATAGCATTTACTGTAGGTACATGTGCCATGTTAGGTTCATCAAAAAATTTGATGCTTGGTGACCCATAGCAATGGACTCTTTTGGCAGCATCCAGAATTAGTTTAGTAGCACTCTTAAAGTGTTTCTCAAATATAGGATTCAAAATAGTATTTGCTTCATCTGAAAAAATTTGTATTCCTTTCCAAGAAGCATCACTAGGCCATTTTTGGTCGGCTTTGTGACGAATAAAAAGTAAACCTAATATTTCGAAGTCATCGCATCGTCCATGTTGTTTTATGAATTCCAAATGCTTTTCAAAGTCCTTTGTCGTTACTTGAGTTTCTTCATTTTGGATGCGTACCTGCAGGCTTGTGTATAGCCTTTTTGGTCTTGAGCGATGCGTTATGATGCTTTTATAGTAAGGGGTTAGTACATCAAGTTTTTTTCCTGATTCATATTTTAGTATTTGACTTGGACTGATTTGAGATCGAACATCAAGCGTTGGAATAACAGGCAGGGTGAAATTCCACACAGTGAGATTAATCGGAATATTGAACCACTCGTCGTTGTCCTGGTGCAGAGTTAATTTACCTTTATATAATCCAGGCGGTACTGAATGCGGTATCGATACAAGAAACCAGAAAGGTTGACTTTGTTTACCATAGAGTTGGAATTTACTACCCATTGGACTGACTGGTAGCGGGTCAGGATTAAGGCCAATATGGCCATATGGTCCTGATGGAATTTGTATATCAATATATTCTACCTTATGACCCACAAGCATTTCTTTGGGGATAATAACTGGTCCGGAGAAATCAGACCATGTCCATGAGAGACCTGATAAATTCCTTTTTGGTGTTATAACAACTTGGAACGGTTCTGTTTCATTTCTTGCTGCCTTAATACTTATTTTATCAGCCAGAGATGTTTGAGATGGAGATGGCTCTTTTTTGAATACCTTTCTACTGCCACTAGTGGCCCAAAGTGCGCATTGATCGTTTGTTCCTAATAGATGGGAGTCGCTTGAGATAACAGATCTTTTAATATTTATAATGCTGACATCGTCAACTAACAATGTTGCGTCCTGCCCTGTCGTTTGCAAAAGAAGGTCTACACGAATTTTTTCAATATTATCAGGGATCAGGCAGTCACCAGCTTTGAATTCTTTCCATTTATCATCAGATGTTACCCAGTTTCCTTTGAGGCCAATGCGCTTTTTATTGCCATGCGCATCTACTGAATAGATAAAAAGAGTTAGCCTGGTACCAGTTTCGACATTTATAGTACGATAAAAAAAAGAAATTCTATAGAGTTCTTTTGGCTGCACATTCACGTATGTCCAAATACTGCTGAGGGCCATACCGTCATCTTTGGAATTTTCCAGTCTTATACTGTTTTTTCCTGACTTTGACGATTGGTTGTCAATCTGGCAACTGCTTGATCCTAATACTCTCGTATTCCAGTTATTTGCAAAAGATTTTTTTTGTATTTCAAAACTGCTATTTGGGGCAATATTTTTACAATATGATGTGGATGGTACAGAGATAAAAATAAGTATTAATAGTATTCTGAGCATAGTATTTTTTTGATGTATTATTTAATTTTCTGTATTTAAAATAGAAACCATTGAACTCATAAGTGCCATAAACAACCAGAACTGAATCGAATTTACAGAAGGGGTAAACATGCTACAAAAAAATATTCCTATGGTCGCTATTATTCCAATGTTGACCAGATCACTATTGTCGGGTGCTTTTGTAAGAATCAACTTTGTGATCAATGATACCATAAAAGTTATTACTATTAATAGTACGATTATTCCTTTACTCACAAAAAGATCAATTAAAAAATTATGAGCTAAAGCACTTTTACCTGTGTAAAATTGCATTTGTAAAAAATGTCCTTTCCCGGCACCAAATAATATATATATAGGATTTGAAAAAACTAATGAAAGGGATGATAGATATCCTTGGGTCCTTCCCGTTACTGTTGAAGATCTGAGATCAACAAGTAAAGAATATAATGTGTCAATATTTTGGATGAAAAATATTATCGCAACAGCAAGCAATACCAGTAGTATACATTTTAACAATAATGATTTGAATTGAGTTATGTAAAAAGATATTAGTAAAACAATCTCTACAATAAGACTGACCCATAGACTTCGTGTAAATGTTATAATTACTGCTAATATAGTAATAGAGACGAATAGTGATCGCACAGGTAAAGAGTTAAATACAAAACGTGATGTCATTAAAGGAAAAGCGGCAAGGATTAGAAAGGATATCCCTATGACATTTTCTGCGCCAGCTATTGTACCAATAAGAAATGGTCCCATTTGCAATGTTGTTCGTCTGGTAAAGCCTTCTCCTATATGAAATATTCCTAAGCTTTGTAAAATAGTCAGCATGGAGAGGATTAAAGATACAAAACACAAAACCTTAAGAGATCTTTTTAATGAACTTTGCTCTGATATCGTACTACCAGCTACAAGGATAAGTATTGCATGCTCAAATAGTTTTAGGCTTATCTTGACATCGTACATTATAAATCGGCCACCTCCGACATATAGAAGGTTGATTAAAGATATTATTCCAGCAAAGAAAATCAACCGCGACATATGTAAGGAGAACACAGAAAACTTTTGTTTACCCACTGCCATATCAGCAATCAAACCATAAATAAGCAAACAAAGAAATAAATCAGGTAGTGATACTTGTAACGATCCTAAATGGAAATTGAAATATGGAGTGATATCAATGCCAGTACTGACTATTAGGCCTAGGAAAATAAATACCTGAAGGTTTATTTCTTTTTTACTCTCATCCTGCTTTTGCTGTAAAGTCGAATGATAAAATGTGGAGCTAATATCTTTCATAGAGTACTATTTTTGATCAAATGAGAGATTGACGGAAATAATTATTTTGTTGGCACTTCTTCTCGCCACCTTATAAACCGGGCTGGGTTTCCGCCGGCAACAGCATATGGAGGTACATCCTTTGTCACTACCGCCCCAGCACCTATAACAGCTCCAAGGCCTACACGAATGCCTGCCAAAATAATACTTCCTGACCCTATCCAACAATCATTCATAAGATGTACAGAATTCTCAGATAGCAGATGATCAGCATTATATCTAATGGAATTTTGTGCAGGATCTATTATATGATCCCAGTCATAGATCATACATCGTGGGCCTATCATGACATTGTCATCTATGACCAGCCCACTTCTTCGGATGGAAAACAAACAGTCTCGTGCAATAAACACATTGTTTCCTATGGAAACATCCCCTTCTCCTAGGAAACGGACACTTCTGTGAATAACAGTTTTCGCTCCTACATCCTTGCACCTGTTGTGCAATTTATAGTTACAATATAAACGGACTATTTTGCGGAATATTTGCATAAGGTATGCCCATGATTGTAGGAGAATAAAGAAAAAATCATTTGTTATGTATTGAATTTTGTCTGGTAACCACCCGAAGAATAAGCGCATACCCAAGTGCTGTTACAGAGGAAGCCAACAGCATTGCGTATGCTGCTCCAGCACCACCATACTGTGGAATCCAATAGAAATTTGCGGCGATATTACTCAATAATCCGATGAGTTGGATACAAACGCCTTTTTTTATCAGCCCACCGGCATTAATAGCATTTCCAAGAATACTGGTTAGGGCAATCCAAGGAAGAGAGCATGCTAGTAAAACAAGGAGATGTGGGGCGTAAGTAAACGAACTGCCGGTGAGGCGTAATAACATTGGGCCTATTGCCCCAAGTAGGACAGCCCCTACCAAGCCCGATAGAAAGAATACCAGAGACGATTGAGAAGCAAGTTGAATGAATTTGTCTTTTGCTGAGCTTGAAAAATGGGCTAAGCTTGGGAACAGAGCCTGCCGAACAATTCCTAATATAATTCCACAAGCATTGAGAAAAAGATAGGCCATGCTGTAATTACCCACCATTTCCGGTGAGGAAAAATGTTTAAGCAGCAGTATATCAACTTTTCCAAAGCCTATCGCAAGCAACATACCAAATCCAAAAAGGAAACTTTCTCGTGCCGCATTCTGATATTCTAGAAAAGAAATCACTATGATTTTTGGTGAAGAAGGCGTGTGTTTTCGTATAACTGTTCGAAGAGTGGCTATTTTTCCAAAGGAAACTAAAGTTAATAACAATACAAGCAAGAAAAACTTTTCCATAGGAGCAATCATAACACAAAAAAGCACCAGTATGAGCTGTGCTAAATCCCAGGGAATCAGGGCAATTGCCTGCAACTTCATTTCTTCTCGGCCTTGCAGGACGCCTACCTGAACCTCACGTAAACTCTCAGCGAATTGTCTTAATGCAAGTAGTAGAAAAACAAAAGAAAATTGGACGAGCGCCTCTGGTAAAAAGTAGCTTCCCGCAAGGATCAAACTATATCCAATCCCAACAAGCATTACACGTAATCTTTGGGCAATAGCTGTTATTTTTAGACGCTCTGTTTCTTTACGATTTGAGGCGATGCTTTTATTGACCCAGATTTCAAGTCCGAGGCCTAAGAAGCGACTCGCTATAAGCCAAAATGCTATATATACAGAAAATTCTCCAAATAGGGCCGGTCCAACGGCCCGACCAAAAAGAAGCAAAGATATGAGCCATGAAGCACGACCAAATAATGCAAACAAGGTGAGCCATTTTGCATTGTTAATTATTTTTTTTACCCTGCCGCTGATAGTTTTGTTAAAAATACCAAAAGGGAATCCTGGTTCAGCCATAGAAGTTTTTCTCGTAAATCATTTTTGGGGTCTCTGAATGATCTCAGCGATTGCCCTGAACAGAATAATGAAAGGGAAGGCAAATCGAATGATGTTTAACGCTATGTTACTTTGTATATTATACCTTTTTTTTAGGTCATCTGTATTACGAAAAATAAGGAGTTTTATGTAGTCATTCACTACATTTGTTTTACTCATGATGCCGGGAGCAATCATAAGTCGTGTCACAAAAGCGATCACGTTATTTTTTTTATTTAACCGCAATCCATTGTTTATGTGATTTATTAAAATTTTTTCAAGCCAATATCTGGAAATAAATGGAGTAGATAAGTCGTTTAAATTCCAGTCAGGTGGGATATCAAGATGAAAGAAGTGGGATATCAAATAAATTGAATAAAATAATGCAATGTTTGACTTTGCTTCGTGCGATATTCTAACCAATTTGTCCCAGTGTAAAGTATCTTTATAAACAATGATGACTTGCGCTAAGTCACAGAGCCATAACAATCGTTTATAATTGTGTCGAGCACTATGTAAACTTAAATATACAAGCAGATCATTTGCTTCCATGACCAGCGCGTTATTTTTGTCAAAGACGTACTGTTGAGCACGATTCCAATACTCTGCTGTGTTGAATTGATGGGTTTCATTAGATAAGTCATGATGCAATTCCAGTATAATATGCTGGTTATTAAATACTTTTAAAAATTGAATATGGTATGCATGTTCAGCAATTGGACCTGAAAATTTGGGATTTATTATCGCCTTAAAACCTAAACTACTTATTATTTCTGTTGCTTGATTAAAGTATTTTTTTTTCACTAGCAGGTCGATATCTGACATCGGCCTTACTCCAAAATTCTGATAAACAACTTTGGAGAGAGCAAAGCCCTTGAGAAGCATAACCTGGCATTTTATTTCATTAAATGCTTCTAACACTGAAGACAGTTGATCATATTGTAGAATGCAACGCTTTACCTGCGCATAATACATAAATTTGAAACTGTCAAATATGTGCTGTGGCGTTATTTGGTATAGCTGGTTGTTGTCCTTAATTACTGTATATAATAATGGTGAGATATCGCAAAGTTTAGGATAATTCGCAAAATCTTTTTGAGTTAGCTTCTCGCTAATATCTTTTTTAAGAGAATCCAAACTGGTTTTGTCATGTCCCCCCCACGCATATTGCAATATTCTCAGGACTATATCTAGGTGTTCATGTCGTTTCATGTGTTGTGTTAGTGGATTACAAATCCAGGAACTGATGGGGAAATGTAAGAAGTAGGACTATATAGTTAACCTACTGCTTGCAGGAACCATTGTATGGTTCTCTTTAATCCTTCACTGCGTTCTACCTGTGGAATCCATCCCAGCATAGTTTTTGCTTTAGATGTATCAGAAAAATTTCGCTTTACATCTCCAAGCCTTGTTGCACTATGAATTACTTTGATGTTCTTCTGGCCTTCACTTTCAAGAATAGCAATTAACTGCTCAGTAATTTCTCCTACAGTGGTTTCATGATTGCTTGCTATCTGGAATACTTCTCCACCGATACCAGGCTTTGTTCCCGCAAGAATTACAGATTCAATTAAGTCATCAACGTAAATGAAATCTCGTGTTTGGCTACCGTCACCATATATTTCCAGCGGCTCTCCAGCTATGGCCTGTCGTACAAATTTGGCAACAATGCTAGTTTTATGTCCGGAGGCTGGGCCGTACACGTTGCCAAAACGAAGAGCTACTGTCTCAATATTAAAGGAGCGAAAGTAAGCAGAACAGTAGCCTTCTCCTGCAAGCTTGCTTGCGCCATAAGGAGAAACAGGGTGGGCTGGCAATTCTTCATGAATAGGAGGCTCTACTTCACCGGCAGGTGCGCCGCTTGAAGCAAATACGAATCGCTTAACTTCCTTCTGGCGTGCTGCCTCAAGCATGTTGAAGGTTCCGTTCACATTGCATTCCATGTCCAGTCTGGGGTGTTCGACAGATACAGGTACCCCTGTATTGGCAGCAAAGTGGACGATAGTATCAACTTTTTCACAGCACTGAGCACAGGTTTCAGGATCTCTTATGTCTCCAATTATAAGTTCGACAATTGGTGAGCTTTTCGTATCGGTTGATGAATGTTGGGTAGGGAGTGATATTGCTTCAATCTCGGTAAAATTACAGACAGTGGCAAGATCATCACGAGTTCCTACAGAGAGGTTATCTAGGATTCTTATTCGAGATACACCCTCCTGGAGGAGGCGTTTTATCAAGCTGGTTCCTAGGAATCCACACCCACCTGTGATCAGCCAAAGTTGGGAATTAAGCAATGAGGATTGAGTGGGATTATTATTCATGAGTTAGTGCCTTATATTTAGATGGTTATGATTAGTGACATGATTAAATTTTTCTTAGTCTCTTTTTACACGCTTTACCATTTAACACCACTGAAAATTTTATGCGATTGTATGTTGTCTTTATATTCCTCAACAACTTCAAACATGATCTGGAGTGATTCCTCTGTTAAAAGATGAGGGTGTAGCCCTAGATCCTGTAGGCCACTGTAGGTTGGATTGTAATAATGCTCTTCTTTCTCCACTCTTGGATTTTCAATGCATTTAATCTCAACATTGTGGCCACGGATATTTCCTACTTTTGCTATTATATCTGCTAGTTGGTTGACAGAAAAGGTTTCAGTGACTTGATTATATATGCTGAGTTTTCCAGATTCAGGTGGATTCAGCATGGAAAGTTCCACACAGGCGATGGTATCTTTCAGGTTGAGGTATCCCCTTGTCTGTCCACCTTTTCCGTATACTGTGAGTGGGTATCCTGCTATTGCCTGAACAACAAAACGGTTAACGACTGTACCGAATAGTTCGTCATAGTTAAAGATGGTATTCAGTCTGGGATCCAGTTTTGTTTCATCTGTTTCCAGTCCGTAGACAGGCCCCTGCATGAGGTCGGTTACACGCAAACCCCACATTCGTACGTAAAACCAAAGGAGATCTGTATCTTGAATCTTAGTGGTATGATAGAGTGAACTTGCCTGGCGCGGAAAAAGAAATTTGTCTTTTCTGCCTTTGTGTTCAATCTCAAGCCACCCTTCTTCAATATCAATATTAGGTGTGCCGTATTCACCCATGGTTCCGAGCTTTACAATATGGGCCTCCGGGCAATGCTCTCTCACTGCCCAGGCAATGTTTAGTGTGCTTTGTAAGTTGTTATTTACCGTAAGAAAAGCAGTCTCATGGTTCATCATGGAGTAGGGTGCAGACGGTTGTTCGGCATAGTGAATGATTGTTTCCGGTTGAAATTTCTGAATGAGACCAGAAAGCAATTTATAATCGCAGCAATCACCTATTTCTACCTGTATATCCTTGTTACCACTGGCTTCTTTCCAGATTCGAGCTCGTTCTTGGAGATTGGGTACAGAATAGAGAGGCTCAACATCATGAGTTCGACATAGGTTTCTGCGCAGGTAGTTGTCTACAATACAGACATCGTGTCCTTTAGCAGACAAATTCATGGCGGTTGGCCATCCAAGGTAACCGTCCCCTCCGAGGATAATAACTTTCATATTTATTCAGTAGTTAAGCCGCAGCCTGTTGTTGGTAGGATAAAATATGCTGCTTGCATGATTCGGTAAGATCTTTACCTAGTATCTGGTTGGATAAGAGGTAACTTTGAAGTTCATTTTTACTTAAAGGCATTTCTGTGTTTGATATATAAGGTTGTGTGACGTGTTTGGAAATTACTTTCGGATAGCTGAATTGACCCTCATCCGTATTTTTACGGATACATGGTAGTACAGAAAACATATCCGGGAGCTCGTAAGATCTTGGCGCTTCTTCTTCTGTCATCAATTCCTCATAGAGCTTTTCACCGGGTTTAGCTCCAATAAAGTCTACTTTGATGCTTTTTCGGGAATGTCCAAAGATGGGAGCAAGTAAGTCGATCATGATTTCAGCTAAGTCCACAATACGTATTACCGGCATTTTAGTAACCATTACCTCGCCACCACGAGATAGCGCACCACTTTTTATGACAAGGTGTGCGGCTTCCTGAACGGTCATAACAAAGCGAGTCATGTCTTTGTCGGTTACAGTGAGAGGGCCACCATTCTTAATCTGTTCGATGAAGATTGGTATTACAGACCCACTGGAACCCAACACATTACCAAAACGAGTTGACGAAAAAACAATATTTTTTCGCTTATTCCAAAAGGTGTCACATGCCGCAGTAACCACGCGCTCAGACAGTAATTTACATGTTCCCATCACATTAGTCGGATTTACAGCCTTGTCACTACTGGTGTAGATCATACGTTTTACGCCACAGGCCAGGGCGACTTTAAGAACGTTTTGGGTACCGATAACATTGGTGCGAACAGAATCAAATGGGTTGGATTCACAAAGTGTGACATGTTTAAAGGCAGCACAATGAAAGAGAACGTCAACGCCCTCAAAAGCCATTTGTAATTTACCCTGATCACGTATATCACCCAAAATGGGTATAACAGGTATATTGAAATTAATAGATAAATTTTGCATAAACAACCCAGACTCGTTGTTATCGAACAAACGAATTTCGGCTGGATCATACTGTGCTATTTGCTGAAGAAGTTCAGAGCCTACAGTGCCAACAGAGCCAGTTATCAGGATGATTTTCCCTTCATAAACAGGTTTTAAATCCTTATCAGGAAGGCACGGATTATTCATGGTTACAACTCCTTATTGATTTTTTGAAGCGGAATGTACTCTCGTACATGGTACTTTAATAATATTGTTTCTTTGTATAGTCTCAAGTCGTTCAGATATCAAATATAATTAATAGAATATATTGTTTCGTTTGTCGCGTATAGGTTGTGATGGCCTCTACGACAAGCTTTTAGGGCTATGTTAGTTTTTGGTAAGGGCGGGCTGGAGGGCATGGATCCTTTGTTTTGAAAAGGATTTTTGACAAAAGTACCGATAAGGTCGTGGAGGTAAATACTCTTCTAACTATTTGCCAGAGAAATCTTGCGAATTTTTTGATGATCTCATGCAAATTCCCGAAAATACATGCAGTATCAACCGATAAGGTCTTTTTCTTTTACCTGGTTGAGTACTGTTCCAAGAATTTCGGTATTGGTTGCAGCTATCCTTTGGATAGCTTGGTGTAATACGGGGTAGTTTAGTTGGTTAGATTTAACAACAAATACAACGCCATCAGCAAGCTGTGCCAACGCGGCCGAATCTGCAGCTTCAAGTATTGGCGGAGCGTCAAGCAATATCAGGTCATAACTGTTCCTGAAATTATCTATAAATATATTAAGTAAACGTAAATTGACTGGGTCTCCAGGTGCGGGCCGAACCCTTCCTGCAGTAATAAAAGAGACATTCTCGTAATCTGTCTCATGGACAAGGGATCTGATATTCTCTTCAAAGAGAAGATTACCTGCAAGTTTACTTTGTCTTGCTATAATTGCAGAATAATCCTCCTCAAAGTATAATTTTTCATTCTCATAGTTTCTGATGCTTTTGGCTTCAAAAGTATATGAACCGGTTTTCCAGCTGAAAAGTTTTTGCAGGTGTTCCTCTGTTTGCAGCTTCAGGTGCCCTTGCAGTTGTTCTTGGGTGATAAAACCGGAGTTGATCAGGATGTAACCGAAAGGTAAACTGGTTCGTGAACTTCGATCCAATGCCTCCTGCAGCTGATTTTCAGTGAGAAAACCACTTTTTTTCAACATAGCCCCAAGTCTGTTTGCTTTAACAGCACCTCCACTCTCAACATTCAGTAAACGACCATTTTGAAACAATGACATCATTCGCTGGTATTTGTTGATAGTTGTAAGCCGACCACTTAATTTTCTCAATTCGATAAGAGTGTATAGATCACCTACACTGCACTGGTTGAGTTGTCCGGCAGAAATATCTACTTCTGAAATTTTCTGCAAAGCATCACCAAACCCTATGGGCTTATCTTTAGTAAAGAATGTGTGTAGCGTTGGCCGTTGGAAATCACAATCCGCAGCTAACACACGGAATCCTGCTTTACCAAGGCGCGCACCTATTTTTGCAAGAATGGTAGTTTTTCCTTCTCCTAGTACAGTGCTCGCCATGAGCAGTACAGATGCAGATTCACCGGGTTGACCTAAGTGCAATTCCTCAGGCAGCCAGTCAAGAACATGAAGATAGGGATAACTGTAGGAATCTTTTGGCGGTGGACCTCCTATCAATGTACCTGAAGTTAGAATAGTTTCTTTACTGTAATTTTTTTCATACGGCAGGACACCAAGAACAGGTAGGTGCAGGTAACGAGCAACATCCTCCGGAGTGCTAACTTTTTTATTCATATATTCAACAAGAAAAGCCAGGCAGGATCCAAGAAAGGAGGAAAGAATGATTGCCAGCAGGATATTTAGTGCTTTCTTTGGTTTTGCGGGCCTGCGTGGAGGTAAAGCACGCTCAGTCAAGTAGATATTGTCTCGTTCAAACATTGATGAAAGGTTGACTTGTTTACTTTGCGCAAGAAGAGTGTCGTAAATAGCCTGACTACTGTCAGCTTCTCTTTGCAGCATATCGTATTGAATAGATTCTTTTTTTAGGTTGATTGCTGTTTGTTTCTGGGCTTCCAGGGCTTTTCTGGCGATTTCTTCGAGAAATGTAGCATGATCGACCTCTTCCTTGCCTAGTTGAAGAACTCGCTTCACTTCCTTGTTGAGTTGTTGGGTTAAATGTGTACTTTTTTTACCGAGCTCAATCATTTTAAAATGTTTGACACCATACACTGCGCTCATCTCAGCTTTTTCTTGTCTTATATGGAGTTGTTCACTTCGTAACTCTGTGATAACACGGTCATTAGCTATGGCCGGGATTGAAAAAAGTACTTGGCTATTATTGGTGTATTTTATCAATTCCTGGTAGACGGCCTCTTTAGCTTTCTTTTCAGCGGTTGCTTCGATTAAGGACTTATTGAGTGCCATAAGCTTTTGTTGTACGATATTGCTGTCTTTTAGGTGAGAGACCAAGCCATTATCCTTTTGATATTTATAGAGTTCCTGATATGACTGCGTTACTTTCTCTTTTTGTTCTTTAATCTGACGTGTAAACCAGATAAATTTTTCTTGTACTTGCCTTTTGTTTTCCTGGCGATATTTTTCGATAAATACTTCAGAATGAAGGTTGACCAGCCATGCTGCTGCCGTAGGAGATTGATTGAAGATACTTATTCCAATAATACCAAAGCCTTGAATTGGTGTAACTCGAAGACTATTAATGTGTTGCTCCGCAGTATAAAATGGCTTTGAAGAGTCGAGTGGGGGATCACCTGGAATCAGAGGAGCATTATTGGCCCAGCCAAAGTGTACATTGGCTCGTTCGGCAACTTCTCTGGCTACTTCCTTGCTGACCAGAAGCTGATAAATAACCTGAAGGTAATCTTCTCTACCTTGTTTTTTACTGATATCAATTTCTCCCACGCCTTTCATTGGTGAAGAAGGTGCCTGGATGAGAATTTGAGCAGTTGCGTTGTAAACAGGAGTCGTAAAAAAAGAATACAAGCCAACAAGACCAACAAGAATCAGGAAAGTAAAAAAAATGATCCATTTGCGCTTGACAAGTATTGCAAGATAATCGGACAGGTGGACTTGTCGAAAAAGCTGGTTTTGTCCACTGGAAGCTTGGATGGTGGCAGAATTAGTCATATCAGATTGTTTCGGTAGCGGGAATGTGGCTTAGAAATAGCTTTGTGGAATAATAACGATATCCTTGGGTTGTATCATATCGGTCATTTCTGGTTTCAATTCAATTTCAGTACCATTTTCGAATCGTTGTATAGTCGTTCTGCCAATAGAACCCGATTTTGTCGGGCCACCAGCCATGGCAATGGCTCGCCTAACAGAAAGTTGTTTCTCCCATTTGAATTCGCCCGATTTTTTTACTTCACCTGTGACATAAAACTTGGGTGCTTCAGGTACTTTGATGATATCGCCAGGCAAGACATAGGAATAACCAAGTCTTCCTTGTGTAAGGTCATCAAGATCAATTGTAATTATTTCTTTGCCTTCAATTGACTGTACCCCATTAACTATTTTAGTTTTTCGCGGGTGAATTGACTGTCTTCCAAAGATCGATTTTTTTTTATTCGATCCTGCATTGCCACGAATAAGCGTTATTGTACGGCCAGCATCATTGGTTACCCCTCCAGCTTCGGCAAGTATTGCAAAAATATGGGTTTTTCCTTTTAAAAAATAGTGGCCTGGTTTTTTGACAGCTCCTAAGAGATATACCTTTTGGCTACCATATTGTTTTACTTCAATACTTACCTGCGCTCCAAGGAGAAGTTTTTCTGTAGCTAGTTTATTAGCGATATCATTTTCCAGTTCATACGTTGTTCGGCCTAAGACTGAAATTTTCCCAAGGAGCGGAAAAGAAATTGTTCCCTCTTGCGAAACTTCGACTGTGCGCTGTAGGTCTTTTTGGCCAAGAACTTGAATATACAAAACATCTTCAGATCCGATGGTGTAATCTACCTTTTTCTCAGTTTTGTCAGCAGTTGCAAAAACGGGTAGACAAAGAAGAATGAACAGTATTTTACAGACAAAATTGACTGTTTTTAGTTTCATTGAAAGCTCATGTTTTTTTCGATAAATAGTAAAAAGAATAAATTGTAATTTATTACAATAGTATGAAATCTAAAAAAAGAGTAGGGGGAATTATACATTATGAAGAATTATGTTTATTTTTCAAAGAGATAAGGCTATGTATGCTAAATGTAACTTAATAAAAGTTTTTTTATTCCTTACTAATTGTAAAGTCAAAAAGATGAATAACAAATATTTTTCAGTCTATCGTTTTTTCCTTGTTCTTCTTATGTGTTCTACTGTTTATTGCTATTCTTGTCAGGGACTCGCGTATGCCGCCGGGCAAGGCTTACAAACAGGAAGGGTAAAAATTAATAGTCAGATAAAAATACAGTCTCAGTATTCTGATAACATTTTTCGCAGTGATAGCAATAAAGAAAATGATTTTGTAACTAAAGCCTTGCCTCAGATTTTATTCACTTATGCTTTTGCTCCCGAAAATACTTTTTCAGCTGAGTATGAAGGTGATTTTCGATATTACCAAAATTTTGATAATTTTTCAAAAGCACATAGTCACGGCAAGCTCCGTTGGAAGTGGTTGCAGCCCATGGGGTCAAAATTTGAAGTAGGGGCAAAGCTAGACGATTCATCCGTCCAGCCTTATTCTGAAGAACAACAATCAAAGGATTATCTCTACTGGCAGCTTTATTTTGAGACACTGTTAAAAATAGGTTCAGCAATGGAAACCGGTTTAAAACTCGAAACCAGTTCCCGTGAATTTGATGCTAGTCGGTGGACCATAGACGACTATGATATCTATGGTTTGAAATTTCATTGGGCATATCGTAAATGGGCATTTACATCTCTTCTATTTGAATATAGTTACCTTCATCAAAATAATAATAATTTTTTGGGTTTTTCAACCGACTCTGACGTACATACGTTTATGGTCGGGCCAAGATGGGAAATTGGTTCACGGCTGATTGGCCAGCTGCTTGGCGGTTACAGTCAAATATCCGGTGATAATTTCTCTGACAATTCAGGATTCACCCTCAACGCTGATTTGGACTATATGTATTCGGACTTTACCAGCTTTAAATTGGAGGCTTATCAGGAAATTAACTCAAGTACCAGATCTGCTCGGGAAAGTAACGTCTACAATATTGCTACCGGCGGCAGCTTTGTCACCGAGTATTCCAGATGGGATCCTTTGCTCTTTACCATGAAGCTTTCTTATAAAAAGCAGGATTTTGATGGGATTGATTTTGAGCAAGAAGATCGAACAGATGATTATTATCAGGCTGGACTAAAAGCTGAATATTCCATTCGACACTGGCTTTTACTGGGAGTTGAGTATCAGTACAGAGAAAAAGATTCAACGGTCAATGCAGTTGAATACGAAGAAAACAGAGCAACTGCTAATTTAACATTTTCTTTATAGATGTAGTTTGTTTTATACTGCACGCATAGAATTTTTCTATGTTATCATTAAGAAAAATGTAGATTGCATAACAATATATAAAAGGTAACACCTAAAACACCCGGCAATCGTTTAACGATTGTCGGGTGTTTTAAGTTGTAAAACTTGTTGTTTCTGTTGGTACTTATTCAGCAGCTTTTTTGGTAGCCTCTTCTGCAACATCTGCTGGATTGAGAGCATCTGTTGCTTTTTCCATACCCGCATCTACAGCTTTGTTGGCTTCGTCTTTTGCCATGTCAACTGCTTTTGTTTTAACATCTTCAACAACCTCTCCTGCGGCTTCTTTTGCCATGTCACCAGTTGTTGCGGCAACTTCAGTGGCAGCATCTGTGGCAGCAGGAGCGTTTGCAGAGGCGGTTGAAAGGGCAACTCCGGTGCTGAGTAAAAGAACGATAGAAGCGAGGATTAATTTGTTAGCATTTTTCATTTGTATCTCCAATAAGTTTAATAAGGATTGAACTACGGTTTTTATCTATTTACATTTGGTAGTCTGTTTCGATATGGAAATCAAATTAAATTTTGGTAAGTAATTCGTTTTTTTGTGGGTGTGTTTCGCGGATCTCGCCTAATTCATTAAAAATACAGGCTTTAATGTGGGTGTCGTGATAAAAAATAAACCAGCTATCCAATTTTTGATAGTGACAAAAGTACTCTGTCTTACGGTTAATTACGTCCAGTGGGAAATTGTCGTAAGCCATGATCCAGAGTGGGTTGTTGTGGAAGTGGGTGGGAAATAGATCGCCTAAATGTACAGCTGTTTCACCTTTTGAATGAAGCTCGATTAGTTGATGTCCACGGGTATGTCCCCCGGTATGGCACAGTCGTATTCCGGGAAGTACTTCAACATCCCCTTCGATGATTTTAAGTTTTCCTTCTTTTTTGAGAAGATTGAAATTTTCTGGCCAATAGGTGGACTGAGCACGATGGCAGGGAGATTCCACATCTTCCCATTCCGTTTTTTGGACATAATGAACAGCATTTGGAAAGGTCAGTTTTTCATTTCTCGACTCATCGTACATTACTATTCCACCGGCATGATCAAAGTCACAATGGGTGAGAAGCACAAAATCAATATTTTCCGTGGAAAGCTCAAGTTCTGCAAGATCATTTACAACCGACCATGGGGAAGTAACCTGAAAAATTAAAAGTTGCTTTGCTGTTAGCTTATTTCCAAGTCCGGTGTCGATAATGATATTGTGTTCTGGCGTTTTAACAAGCAGGACATCATTGCAATAGGGGAGTGTGTTGGCTGCATCTGCCTTGCACTTTCTTTCCCAAAGAACTTTTGGGACAGCACCAAACATGGTTCCACCATCGAGGCGGAAGTTTCCACCGTTTAACCAGTAGATCTGAAAATCGCCAATGACAAGTTTTGGTGCCAGCATCAAAAATTCCCAAGAGCTGACCAGAGAACACCAGCAGCAATTGCAGAGCCTATGACACCAGCCACATTAGGGGCCATGGCATGCATAAGCAGGAAATTGGTTGGATCTTCTTTTAATCCTATGGCATGGACAACACGAGCTGAATCAGGAACTGCAGAAACACCTGCGGCACCAAGCAGAGGATTGATTTTTTCTTTTAAAAAGAGATTCATCAGTTTTGCAAAGAGTACGCCGCCCATGGTTGCAATCACAAAAGAAGCAGCGCCAAGCACAAAAATAAGAATGGATTGGCTGGTTAAGAATGTCTGGGCCTGAGTTGATGCACCAACTGAAAAACCAAGCAGGATGGTTACAATATCAATCAAAGAGTTTCTGGCCGTGTTTGCAAGTCGCTCTGTAACCATGGACTCTTTGAGCAGATTACCAAAAAAGAGCATGCCAAGGAGCGTCATGGAACCAGGCGCAATGAGGGCACAAATAAGAAATGCCACAATTGGAAAGATGATTTTTTCTTTTTTGGATACATGACGAGGGGGCTTCATGTGAATAACACGTTCTTTTTTGGTTGTGAAAAGGTACATGATTGGAGGTTGAATAACCGGTACAAGTGCCATATATGAATAGGCGGCAATGGCAATGGAGCCGAGGAGTTCAGGGGCCAGCATGGAAGAGAGGAATATTGCTGTTGGGCCGTCTGCTCCACCGATGATGCCAATGGCTCCTGCTTGCTCTGGAGTGAATCCTAAGTAGAGAGAGCCAATAAATGTGAGAAAGACTCCAATCTGTGCGGCAGCACCCAGCAAAATAAGTTTTGGGTTTGAAAGCATGGTGGAGAAATCTGTCATGGCTCCGATGCCAAGGAAAATAAGGGGTGGGTAAATCCCTTTCATTACTCCAAGGTAAAGATAGTAAAAGACAGATCCTTCGGCGTATACAGAAAGCGGCATGCCTTCAATGGGCGGAATGTTGCCAACAATAATACCAAATCCGATGGGGACAAGTAAAAGTGGTTCGTAATCCTTGGTAACAGCCAGATATATAAAAAGAACACCAACAGCTATCATGAACAGGTTGGTCCATTCCAGGTGGGCAATACCGGAGTTGCTATAGAAACTTAAAAAATCCATAGTATTTCCTATGTCAGAACAATCAGGGGCTGGCCCTGGTTAACAACGTCGCCTTCCGCAATGAGAATTTCACTCACTGTTCCATCCATGCTGGCCGTTATACTGTTTTCAAGCTTCATGGCTTCAAGAACCAGTAATTTCTGGCCATTACGCACTTGTTCCCCAAGGCTCACGGTGATACTGATGATCTGCCCGGGGATGGGAGTGATAATGGAACCTGCACCTGCAGCCTGTAGCGATGCTTGAGCAGGTGCGGGAGAGGCTGAGACTGTTTTTACAGGTGTGGGACTGTCTGCAACGGGTTCAGCAACAGCGCTGAGATTTTCAATGGTGTCAATCTGGACAATATGCTTTTTGCCGTTTACTGCAGCCAGCACTGTGTCATCTGAGACATCTTTAATCACAACATTATAGCTGTTGTTGTTGATCTTTAGTTTGTATTCTTTCATTAACGATTCCAGGTATTAGTCAACTTTCTGCTGTTTAAGCTCTGCATGCGTCCGGATACCAGCCAGGGGGATTCCATATCACCATGGCTTTTCCAGGTGATACGTTCATCTCCATCAGGGAAGTTATTGTGCAAATGAAGTGCTGTGGTAATGGCAAGAAGAATTTCCTCTTCTTCACCATCGTCTGCTGTTTGCTGGTTTTGAGATGGCTTTGGTTTCGGACTTGCCAAATTCAGTAGTTTGGGCAGCAGGGTGATGTAGATGGCAATGATCACAAGGCCGCCAAAGACAAGGCCCATGCCCATGAGGGAAAATTGCAGCGCATCAAGTCCCGGCTGGTTCAGGTTATGGAGACCAATATTTGAAGGTATCATATTCAAAGTTTAGTTTGTGGCTATAATGGGATATTCCCGTGTTTCCTCATTGGGTTGCTGTCTCTTTTGTTTTGCAGCATACCGAGTGCCTTGATTATACGAAATCGGGTGCGGGCCGGTTCTATGATGTCGTCCACATAACCACGCCTTGCTGCCACATAAGGGTTGGCCACAGCCTCCTGATATTCGGCTTCTTTTGCAGCGAGAAATGCCGCAGGATCATCAGAGTTTTTGGCCTCTCTTCCATAGAGCACTCCAACGGCACCCTTTGCTCCCATCACCGCAATTTCTGCACAGGGCCACGCATAGTTAATGTCTCCACGCAAATGTTTGGATGACATAACACAGTAGGCTCCACCATAGGCTTTGCGAGTTATCACTGTGATTTTTGGGATGGTGGCTTCAGCATAGGCATAGAGCATTTTTGCACCGTTACGGATGACACCACCATATTCCTGGGCAGTTCCCGGAAGAAATCCAGGCACATCAACAAAGGTCACCACAGGAATATTAAAGCAATCACAAAAACGGACGAAACGTGCCCCTTTCACTGAAGAGTCAATATCCAGAACACCAGACAGGTGAGAGGGCTGATTGGCAACAATTCCTACGGCTTTGCCGCTGTATCGTGCAAATCCGACAATGAGGTTTGGGGCGAAATCTTTTTTGATCTCAAAAAAATCACGACTGTCAATGCTTGAAAGGATTACTTCCTTCATATCATAGGGAATACTTGCACTGTCTGGAATGATAGAATTTAATTCTTCAGATCGTCGTTCTGATGGATCTTGTGTGGGGATTGTTGGCGGTGTTTCCAGGTTGTTTTGTGGCAGGTAAGAGAGCAGCTTTTTAACATATTCCACGCAATCTTTTCCGGAATCAGCCGCATAATCAGAGACACCGGAACGCGATGAGTGCATGTCTGCACCACCGAGTTCTTCAACCGTTACATCTTCATGGGTTACAGATTTCACAACTTTTGGGCCGGTAAGAAACATGTAGGAGTTGTTTTTGACCATGACCACGAAATCTGTGAGTGCCGGAGAATAGACAGCTCCTCCTGCGCAGGGTCCAAAAATTGCGGAAATCTGGGGTATTACCCCCGAGGACATAACATTACGAAGGAATATATCCGAATATCCGGCAAGACTTTCAATGCCTTCCTGGATGCGTGCACCACCAGAGTCGTTGAGTCCGATAACTGGAGCGCCGTTTTTAACGGCAAGATCCATGATTTTGCAGATTTTTTCAGCAAATGTTTCAGAAAGGGAACCTCCAAGGACTGTTGGATCCTGGGCATAAACATAAATCAATCTGCCATCCACAGTCCCATAACCCGTGACCACTCCATCGCCAGGAAATATTCTCTTTTCCATGCCAAAGGATTGGCAGCGGTGGGTTTTGAACATATCAAATTCTTCAAATGATCCAGGATCAAGGAGAAGGTCGATACGTTCTCTGGCCGTCATTCTGCCTTTGGCATGGAGCTTATCTATTCGATCCTGACCGCCTCCGAGTCTGGCTTCAGCACGAAGTTTCAGCAGATTATCAAGGGGTTCTGTCATTTTTGTTCTCCACTGCAAAATTCAGTGAGTAATCCGTGGCTGGATTTGGGGTGGAGAAAGGCAACCTGCTTGTTTCCTGCTCCGGTAAAGGGTGTTTCATGGATCAGTTTACATCCCTGTTCTTTGGCCAGGTGTAACTGCTCTTCCACATTTGTACTGCGGTAGGCCACATGATGCAAACCTTCGCCACGGCTGTTTAAGAATTTAGCAATGGGGCTCTCATCGCTGGTTGGTTCAAGCAGTTCAATATGGGTTTCACCAAGGACAAAAAAAGCAGTACGTACTTTTTGTGAGGCCACTTCTTCTTCCTTTTCACAGGTGAGCCCAAGGACATCTTCATAAAACTTACGGGCTTCTGTAATGGAGCGAACTGCAATCCCTAGATGGTCAATTTTTTTAAGCATTTTCTTTTTCTTCTATTCTTTTCCAATTAATCTCTATATTCACCAAATATTCCGCGAAGAACCGTGCATATCTCACCAAGGCTTGCATAAGCACGAACCGCATCAATAATTGGTTCCATAAGGTTACTGTCAGATTCGGCAGCTTGTTTCAGGGCGGTAAGGGTAGTTTCTACCTCTTCCTGATTCCTCTGTTCGCGTACACCTTGTAGCGAACTGATTTGTGCAGTTTCCACCGCAGGATCAACCCGGAGCAATTCCGGTTTTTCTTCTTCATCAATCTGGAAAGCATTTACGCCAACAATAACCCGTTCCCCGGACTCGATTTCCTTTTGATAGTCGTAAGCAGCCTGTTCTATTTGGCGCTTGATAAATCCATCTTCAATGCAGGCAACCACACCACCTGTCTGCTCAATTTTGGAAATGAGTTCTTCTGCGGTAAGCTCTATGGAATCGGTGAGTTGCTCGATATAATATGATCCGGCAAAAGGATCAATGGTATCTGCAACCCCGGATTCGTGAGCAATGATCTGCTGGGTACGAAGAGCCGTTCGGACAGAATCTTCAGTGGGTAAGGAGAGTGCCTCATCACGCGAGTTGGTATGCAGACTTTGTGTTCCGCCAAGGACAGCAGCCAGTGCCTGAATGGTTACCCGAACGATGTTGTTATCTATTTGGCGTGCAGCCAGACTGCTTCCTGCTGTTTGAGCGTGGAATCGCATCATCATGGACGCTGGTTTTTTGGCCTCAAAACGATTCTTCATGATCCGGGCCCAGAGTCTGCGAGCAGCCCTGAATTTTGCAATTTCCTCCAAAAGATTGGAGGAGGCGTTAAAGAAGAACGCAAGGCGCTTGGCAAAATGATCAATCTCAAGCCCTGCATCAATGGCTGTCTGTACGTATGTGATACCGTTTGCCAGGGTAAATGCCACCTCTTGTGCTGCTGTGGATCCAGCTTCCCGAATATGATACCCGGAAATGGATATGGTGTTAAAGAGTGGCATATTAGTGCTGCACCATTGAAAAATATCAGTAATCAGCCCAAGGGATGGTTTGGGCGGGAAGATATAAGTGCCTCGTGCAACGTATTCTTTTAAAACATCATTTTGAATTGTGCCACGGAGTTTGTCTGCTGGAACGCCCTGCTTTTCGGCAACCACAATATACATGGCCAGAAGCACAATGGCTGGCGAGTTAATGGTCATGGATGTGGAGATTGTATCCAGCGGAATATCAGTAAAGAGTGCTTCCATATCAGCTAAGGTATCTATTGCAACACCAACTTTTCCAACTTCACCGAGAGACATGGCATCATCTGAGTCATAGCCAATTTGTGTTGGGAGGTCAAAGGCAACGGAGAGTCCTGTGGTTCCCTGTTCGAGCAGGTAACGGTAACGTTTGTTAGATTCTGCTGCTGTGGAGAAACCGGCATATTGGCGCATGGTCCAGAGCCTGCCACGATACATGGTGGGCTGAACACCTCTTGTGTATGGGTATTGCCCCGGAAAACCAAGGTGTTCCAGATAGTTGTCGTCTATCTCTTCTGGAAGTGCCACACGCGTGACTTCTGCATCGCCATGCAGAGTGAATTCCTCTTTTCGTTCTGGAAAACGGTTCAGGCTTGCTGCCAGCTCGTTTTCCTGCCAGTCGGTATGCTTTTTGTTATTACTCACGATAATTTTTCATAAATTTTGAGTTAATGTGTTGATCAGTTCCTGCGCCCGTACACGGGGATCATTCTTTCCCGAATGTTCTTGTATGGCTTGTATAAATTTAGGTCTGAGCATTTCAATTATCCAGTCAAGGGTTTCAGCATCCAGTGCTTTGTCACGTCGTTTTTCCTTGATGCCACTTGAGCTTATGAACTCTGAGAAAATGTTTACTGTATCAAGGAGTGTATCAATTCCTTTGTTGTCGGTAGCAACAGTTTGTAAAACCCGTTTGATGCCGCTTTCTTCCTGCTTGGCAGAAAAGATTTGTTCCATATCCATGCACAGGGCATCGGCTCCGGCGAGATCAGATTTGTTGACCACCAGGAAATCTGCCACTTCAAGAAGCCCTGCCTTCATGGCCTGAATATCATCACCAAAACCTGGAGCAAGAACCATAAGGGTGATGTCAGCAAGACGAACAATGTCCATCTCAGATTGACCAACACCCACGGTTTCAATAAGAATAATCTCACAGCCGGACGCTGCCATAATTCTTACGGTGGCTCCAGCTGAGGCACAAAGCCCGCCAAGTCTGCCCCTTGTTGCCATGGATCGAACCACAACGTCTTGGTCGAGTGCATGATCCATCATGCGGATTCGATCACCCAAAATAGCACCGCCACTTATGGGGGAGGATGGGTCGACGGCAATAATTCCAACACGCTTTTCCTGCTCGCGCAGAGTGGAGATTAGGCTTGCGGTCAGCGTGGATTTTCCAGCTCCCGGCGGGCCTGTTATCCCTATTACCAGAACCTTGTCAATCAGATCCTGATCAAGAGCAGCAAGGATGGCAGCAGCTTCGTTACTGTTGTTTTCAACAGCAGAAATGGCGCGGCCAATACTGCGGGGATCTTGAGACTTCAGCCCTTGCAGCAGGGTATCACTTTTGGCTGTCATGGTCACGGTGCTGCTGGCTTGCCGTTGTGAAAGAGTCGATGATGGTATTAGCCGGAGTGCCTGGAGTAAAAATTGCGCTCAGGCCATTTCCGAGCAGTAACTCGATATCTTCATCAGGAATCACGCCACCTCCAAGTACCGGAATATCTGAACCGCCCCTTGATTTTAGTTCATTTACAACTTCCGGGAAAAGACGCAGATGCGCACCGGATAAGGAAGATAATCCAACCACATCAACGTCTTCCTGAATGGCGGTTGCCGCAATTTCTGCTGCTGTTCTACGGATACCTGTATAAATAACTTCAAATCCTTCATCACGGAGCGCGCGGGCAATGAATTTGGCTCCACGATCATGGCCGTCAAGGCCGGGTTTTCCGATGAGTACGCGGTAAGGTGTTTGTTCTGTTGTCATGATATTTTTAAACCATTTTGTGTTGCTTTGTCTGGAACCGCAAGAACCACAGAGCCATCCTTTTGAGAAAATCCGGTGACCAGACATTCTGACATAAAGGGGCCGATCTGTTTGGGAGGGAAGTTGATAACAGCGATAATCTGTTTACCTAGTAACTCTTCCTTGCTATAGAGATCAGTGATTTGTGCGCTTGATTTTCTTGTGCCGATTTCATCACCAAAATCGATGACCAGCTTCCAGGCTGCTTGTCTGGCTTCCGGGAAATCATTGACCTCAATGATGGTACCCGTACGCAGTTCTACCTGTTCAAATTCCTGCCAGTTAATCTCTTTCATAGTTGTTGTGTCTTATATACATTCTGCAAAAGCTTCTTTGCACAATTGGCCTAATTTTCCAAGACTCTCACAAACATGGATTCCATTTTCACGCATGGCTGTGAGCTTTGCTTCTGCTGTTCCTTTGCCTCCGCTGACAATGGCTCCTGCGTGCCCCATGCGTCTTCCAGGAGGGGCAGTAAGCCCTGCAATAAATCCAACTACGGGCTTGGTCATATTTGCTGCTATCCAGGCTGCGGCGTCTTCTTCAGCACTTCCGCCTATCTCTCCTACCATTACAACAGCTTTTGTTTCAGGGTCATCCTGAAAGGCAGTCAGACAGTCGATGAAATCGGTGCCGTTAATAGGGTCACCACCAATGCCAAGGCACGTGGTTTGGCCTAAGCCCTGTTGTGTCAGCTGATGCACGACTTCATAGGTCAGTGTTCCCGATCGCGAGACAACACCAACAGGGCCGCCCGGCATATGGATGGGGCCTGGCATGATGCCTATTTTGCATTCGCCGGGAGTAATGATACCGGGACAATTAGGGCCGATAAGGCGGCTATGTTTGCCCGCCATACCATTTTTCACCCGTAACATGTCCATAACAGGAATCCCTTCTGTTATACAAACCACAAGATCAAGCTCTGCGTCTACCGCTTCAAGGATGGCTTCTGCCGCAAAGGGAGGTGGTACAACAATCATTGTTGCATTGGCACCTGTTTCAAGGCATGCTTCGGCCACACTGTTGAAGACTGGAATGGTGTTTACATTCTGCCCTCCTTTACCGGGAGTGACTCCTCCAACAATGTTTGTTCCGTAATCAGCGCATTGTCCGGCATGAAACTGACCTTCTTTTCCGGTGATTCCCTGAACCAGAACTCTGGTCTCTTTATTCACAAATATTGACATTGCTTATTCCTTGGATTCAACTTCAACAGGCTTGGTGAGTTGCAGAGGGTCATCAGAGATGAGCTCTGTAGACGGGGGCACAGATTCTTCAGGTGTAACTGGTGGAATGGGTTTAGTAACTCTGTTATGTAAATAGTGAAGAGCATCTTTGCAAAAATCTGTAATGATGCCGTCGACACCAGCAGTAAAATAGAAAAATTCGAGTTCTTCATCAAAAGTATTAAGAAAGGGAACCCGCAACTGCTCATCTTTCTCGACCGGAAATGTGAAAACCATGGTTCCAAGCAGTTGTGCATTTTTCACAAAATCATCCAGCAGGAGTTTCCCTTTTGCATCAACAAGCATATCTTTAGGTAGGCCAATGGCAGCTACTGAAACAGCAAGTGACCGGAGTCCTGATTTTGAAAACATCCAGTCGTAATTGTAACTGCTCCATTCTCCCCATTCATCTGTTTTGGTTTCCTGACCTTCATTTGATTCAATGAGCTGAACCAGCTTGATCTGCATCTCCATTTCAGGGAGAAGCTGTTTTCTGATCCGTTTTAGTTCTTTTGAATCGTAGGAAAGAAGGAAGCTGATGTTTGTTTTCCCTGTGTAGCCATATTTTTTCAGAAGAGAAAGGACAGGTTTGCTTGGGTCTTTGCCTTCTTTATGGTGCAGCCATGCCTGTTTTATTTCAATGGCGATGAGGCTGTTTTTCCCAAGGCTCTTGTTCAAGGTTTTAATAAGGGAGAGCTCTTCTTCCAAGGTCGGGATTGTAAAACCCGGTTTAATCTCACGCGGGAAACGTTTCGCCGGGTCGTGTAAAGTCAGCTGACGAATCTCTTCAAGGGTGAAATCGAGCGCATAATAGAGCCCATCGTCCCGCATCCTATCCGGAAAAACTTCCAGAACATTTGTGGCTTTGTCAAGGTACGGTGAACCAAGAACGATAACTTCATTATCGCTGGTAAGTATTGTATCGATCTTGATGATGTCTGCATCCATTGCAACAGCCATGGCCACGGAAGGCAGTGTGTGTTCCATGAGGTAGCCGGAACTTCCGCCCTGTGCAATTACAAGTTTTGCAGTGGCAGACATGGGGGAGAGTATCCATGCAAAAAGAATGAAAAATGTACAACATTTTTTTAGGAGATGTATGAAATACTGCATGCTGATTATATGGCCGCCAGAAGCTCAGCCGCATGGCTGAGATCTGTGGCATTGGTAAGAGACAGGCCGGATTCAGCCAGAATTCTTCGTCCTTCGTCCACATTTGTTCCTTCCATACGAACAACAACAGGAAGCGATAAACCCACTTTCTTAGCAGCTGTTACCACACCTTCTGCTAAAATATCGCAACGCAGAATACCGCCAAAAATATTAATAAAGATACCTCGCACGTTGGGGTCACTGAGGATGATGCGAAAACCCTTTTCCACCATTTCAGCACTTGCTCCGCCTCCAACATCAAGGAAATTTGCAGGTTCAACTCCTGCCTGTTTAATTAGATCCATGGTTGCCATGGCAAGCCCTGCTCCGTTGACCATGCTGCCTATGGTGCCATTTAGGCGAATGTAGTTCAGGCCGTGGCTGGCAGCAGCCGCTTCAAGCGGGTCTTCTTCACTGTTGTCATGCATTGCAAGAATATCAGGATGACGGAAGAGGCTGTTGGAATCAATGTCCACTTTAGCATCAAGTGCAATTACCTCATCATCAGATGTGATGACAAGGGGATTGATCTCAACAAGTGAGCAATCGTATTGCATAAATAATGAAAAAAGTTTTCTGACGATACTTCCAAAACTTTTAGCAACAGCAGGTTCGATGCCAAGGCCAAAGATAAGTTTCCGTACCTGGTACCCCTGTAGCCCAAGCAGAGGATTCACGTGTACTGTAATGATACGATCAGGTGTTTCCGCCGCAACTGTTTCAATATCCATCCCGCCATCACGGCTTGCGATGATTACAATGCCTGCCTGATCACGATCCACAAGCATGGAGATATAGAGCTCTTTTGCAATACTCACGCCTTGTTCAAAGAGGATGGTTTTGACCTCTGTTCCGTCTGCACCGGTCTGCTTGGTAACAAGCTGCATGCCAAGGATTTTCTCAGCAGCTTCCTGTGCCGCATCTATTGTTTT
>Ga0256844_10000161_pt1 | contig 27354 bp, 32 predicted proteins | sample MusselsmetaG_FD_189100 | JGI IMG/M metagenome (GOLD analysis project Ga0256844, IMG submission 189100) | Mussel associated microbial communities from hydrothermal vent at the East Pacific Rise, Pacific Ocean - Mussels | ecosystem: Host-associated > Mollusca > Shell > Unclassified ... | reverse complement strand
AATGGTAACTGGCTGCGAATCCACGCAGCATGAAGTAACTAGAACTTGCTACCTTTCCAAATGACTTTGTTTTAAACGTTTCATCCCTTGCTGCGTCAATTGCAGGAATTGAAACACTCGGTTCAAGTTGTTTTAATTCATTTAAAAACAATGGCATTGTGTCAACTATGTCTCTAACCTTTGGCTCAACTTGCATAAGTGCAAATAAATCGGAGATTTGAAACCCGTCACCAAGTTTGTTTTCAATAATGATAATTGAAATGAAAAAGTTGGCAATCGTATTCTTAATGTTCTCAAAATTAGGACTAGTTCCAAAGTCGATTTTGATTTTTTGTAATTCTTTCATTCTGTTGCTTATTTAGTAAGTGTTTCAAAAAGAGACTTCATTTTGTTTAAAACAAAGTTTATTGTTAAAAGTATAACATCATTCTTTGGCTTCACTCTTTCCTGTTGCTTAATTGATAAGAAATGGTAGAATATCGAAACGGTGTCTCCAAGTGCAAACAAGAATATTATAAAGTCAACTCCAAACCCGATTGATGTTGAGTATTTTCCCGCAGTTTTGACAAGTAGGGAGAATGCTATTGGGAGAATCACGATTAGGAATTTTGCAAAAATGCCAACCCTGAATTTTTTCCACGAAAATTCATTTAGAATTGTATATGAAGCTATCCCAAACAGTGCATCAAGTATCATTAGACCCAACCATGCAACAAAAATATCAAGCGTAATACCCAAGTATAATGCAAAGGCATAAGCAGACGTTTTTACCCAATCAATACTCATATTTTTTAGTATTTTGATACCAATATATACATGTTAGATGATATCTTTATAAAGTCGATAACTTCACGACCATTTAATACGTAAGTTGTTGAAACAACACCTTTATCGGATATGTTTATTCCGCTTGGAAATGTTACTGTGATTGATGATGAATTGGTATTTTCAACTATGCCATGTTCGCCAACTACTAGATTGTATGAATAGTTTCCATTTACACTAACCCTTGCCATTTGATTAGTATAATTTGTTCCTATATCGCTATACAAGGCAACTGTTCTAATCCCTCTAGTTGGGTCTTTAAATGTTAAATCGCCAGAATAGTAATATAGTGATTTTGCATTTGTAGGTGTTGAGTTTGCAGCATTGTCAAACCTATAATATTTTGTCTGAATGTATGGGTCTGAAACGCCGTCAATTTTTATATTTCCAAACAAATGAAATGCTCCTTGTTCACTTAATGATGCTATTTGGTCGCCAGTATTCTTAAGGAAAAAGAATGCACTAGTGGTTTGGTTATTATCAGAATCAATAAGTAGCTGAATGCTGTTTGTTGACTTTAATTTCCAATTCCCTATGCTTATGTCATTTGTAGCGATATGATTACCTAAATTGTCGCCACCAATCGGCAAGGCATCTAGCTGTTGTTTTGTGACAAAGTCGTTAGGGCCAACTGCATCCGCTCCTGATACATTTTCGTAACCATTTCCATCATCCAGAAACCAAAATTTGCCCCCAAAATATTGAAGCCTGTTTTTATTAGTAACATTACCTATCGTAATGTCTCCTAGAATCGAATTGCCAACAACATGTAGTTTCTGCTCTGGATTTGTTATTCCAATGCCAATATTCCCCGACGGAATTGACCACATATTGTTGCCAGATACGTTCCAGTCGTTATCGTTAACATTTGTAGGGTCAGCCCATAGAATAAGGTTGCCTGCGCCTTTAGTTAATATTTGCCCTGCATTTCCACCCGAAAGTATTTTAACTTTCTTTTTTGGAGAACTTGGGTCAGTAATAGGGATTCCTATTGTCCTTGTGCGAAGTTGCTCAATGAATTGAGCGTTAGTTGTGCATGAAAAGGAAATGAGAAATAAAAATAAAAAAGGGATGAATTTCATTTTTTGTGTTTTAAATAAAAAAGAGCCAATGCTATATCAATCTAATATAACTCAAAACGAGCTATATCAATCTAATATAACTCAAAACGAGCTATATCAATCTAATATAACATTGGCTCTTTCTACCAGAAAGATATTCCAAGGTCTTTTGGGACTCGCACGGTTTTCTTGTTTACTACATCATTTTTAACACCTAATTGTAGTGTAAACTCAGTAATAATTCCATGCTGCCAACAATATTCTCCATCATTATATTCCGACTTGTCCATCTTGCGAACTAGTCCAATTCCCAACGTAACTTTTGATGTATTTCCTTTGTTATTTTTACTACCTCCTCCAATTGGGAAATTCCCATAATGCGCATCAAAAGGCCAAAACCAGTCTGCGATATTAAATAAAAATGTACTTGAATCAAAAGGCAACCATTCTGATTCAATGGGGTTGCGTAAAACAGGAGTATTAGAGCTTCCATCAATCATCCACTGCGCTCCCCCAAAAAATGCTTTTCTACTTTTTGAGTAATCTGAAGGATAAACGTCTCCTTCGGTACTTGGGTATCTTGTTCCATTTAGATGCGTCAAGTGCGCCCACTTTGACCAATTGGTTCTACCATACGCAATACTACTATCAACGTTTCGTCTTGATGCTTTTCTAAACAACCAAATAGAGTATTTACTCTTATCAATATTGTCTAGCTGGCCATCAAAATTAATTCGTAATGGTCTTATGTATAACCCATCAGTGTAAACAGATTTTAATTTCGTGAGTCTAGGAACAATTGACAACGGGTCTGTAACCATTGTATGCGCTTGCTGTGATTCAGTACTTTGAACATACGGAAGCAACTGCGAGCCATCCCACATTTTTAAATCAGAAATTTTTGGCGTACCGTCAAAAACTTTGCGAAATCCTACAATTTCCCCAATTCTAAAGTTTATTCTTGATGTGTCAGCCCCTTCATCCAATACGTAGTTACATGAAATTGGGTGGTTTGTGCCATCACAATCCCCACAACCACCGCAGCCTTTTGAATATTTTGAACTCATTTTGTTATATTTTCAAAGATAAAGGAAGTGCAGTGGTCTCTGGTGTAAATCCTTCCCAATCAAATGTGAAGTTTATTTTGACAAGTTCTTTCCTGTTTGGTGAAATAACTTTCTTAGCATCAATACTGGCACGAATGCCATCATTCCCGCCATGAAGGGTGTCGCCAGTTGTGAACCATAGATAAAATTGTGTAGCAGGGTATTGCTCAATATGGTGAAGCAAGTCTAAATGTGCCTTACAGATATTGTCAACAGCAAATTTTACAGTATGTGCTTTTTCGGAATAATAAACTCGACCCAATGAGTAGGTTGATTTTTCATTTGATGCTTCTGGCATTTCGCCAACGCCATACATAGTCCTAATGTATTTGTTTGTACCATCATCATCAAGAGTATCTGACAATCTGGTATCCCACTCGGCAGTATCAGAAAAGTCGTTAAATGGTGCGAAACCATTTCTAAACCTTACGGAATCAATCCTTCCATACTTCAACTTGGCATCACAAATTGAAGAACAAGTCTTTGGAGTGTTAAGGGTGGGAATACAAAGTTCTGGCATGATTGCTTTTTTTATTTAAAAGCAAAAGTAGTCTATTGTTCTTCTTTTGGCAATAATCGTAGATTAATTTATACGTTTCTAAAAACGATGATATCTCCAGAGTATAGTGTGTATTCTGTGTTGAATGTTATAAGTCCGTTTATAATAGATTGTATGTGTAAGTTTGGGTTTATTTCTTGTGGGAATCCGTTTACAGTAATTAGAAATGGTGTTTCAAATCCAGTAGGAAGTTGGAATTGATTAGTATCTGATTGGATTATTGAGAAATCTATTGACATCCCACAGAATTTTCTAAATACAATTACATCATCAATAAATACTTCGTATTCGGTGTTGAATATTAAGACGCCATTGTTAAAAGATAACAAAGGTTGTGTTGCTCCTATTTCTTGTGGGAATCCATTTACAGTAACTAGACAGTTGTTGTAATTGTGGTCAGTTGTCGGAGCGTTTACAGTATTTGTATTTTGAGAGACTGTAATTGTGGATGTTGTTGCCAAACAGTCAGAAGCTTGCGTTCCACAACATTTTCGCAAAACAGCATAATAGAATCTATGTATTCTTCTGTCTCTGGTGCGTTCTGGGTAGTCTATTATTATTCCTTTGTCATCTGTTGTGATAATTTCTGACAAATCCCATCCATCTGGTGGAATATAATCTTCTAGCAATGTACCGTTAAACATTTTTAATGTTTGCACAGTTCCGTTTTGAAGCAAGGCAAGGTCGCCTAACAACATGTTTTCAGATGCATAGGTGTTAAATCCGTTTTCAGAAAAACGCCATTTTATTTTTAAATAACTTGTACTTATGTTTGATACTGACATCCGTTGAAATTATACTGTTACATTAAAACTATCGGTATCTTCAATCCAGTTTCCCAAAGAATCTAAAACTTCAATCCATAGTGTGCTTCCAGTTGCTATGTTTCCAACATTTAGAGTGCCATATAATAGTGATGTTGAACTGCGAATTATTGGCGTTCCACCATTTATAGTGACTCTTATTTGGGTGGGTGAAATTACAAGGGTTTGCAAATAAACATCTGTTCCAACTCTTGATTGATTTATGAATCCTATTAGTACTTCCGCAGTCGGTGGAGTATTTGGGTCATTATCTGTTCTGTATGCGTACAGAGAAGAAGATGAATAATCGTGGTTTCTCCAATGAAGAATGTCACCACTAGAAAGATTCTCAACAACATGGAGTGTGCCGTCTGGCTTTTTTAACACTAGCATTTTTATACCAGAATTAAGTATAGCGTATTGGCCAACTTGAAGTGATTTGGTTTCCCCATTTGTTATATATGTGTGGTCAACCCAATCTGTAATTGTTCCTTCATATTCAATTGCTATCGGTAGTATTATTCTTTCTGATATTTTCCCACAACAACCAGAAGTGGATATTACAGATGTTTCCCATGATAAGATGCATGAGCCACATTCATCTTCGTCTTCAAATTCTGTTTCTATAGTGGGATTTGAAATCTTGTGTGATGTATCTCCGATTGTTATTACAGATTCATTAAATGTTGCCATTGCTTGAATCATGTCTGCCATCGAATTGGATAGTTTTAGTTTAATTAAACTAAACTTTGTTACTTTTACAGAGTTTATCTTGGTAATATTATTCTTCTTTATTGTTTTGTCAAAATTCGTTTCATATTTAGAGTTTAGTTCTCCATAGTCAGTCCAAATTCGTATGTCTGCGTCAACAGTAAAGTTTGATTCGTTTATTCCACTTTCAAATAAGTATGGGAATACATCAGAACAAGAGTCAAGTTTTATTTCAACTGGACAAGTTGTATTGTATTCATATACTTCTGAAATATATGTAGTCTCATTATTGAATTCATCTGTTGTTTTGATAATCCATACAAACTTTCCACCTTGAAGTAATGCTTCTGAATCTAATGTGTTTCCTCCATTTAAAATCCAATATATTCCATCGTTATTCTGAAAAGAAACCCAAGGCAGGTCAGATGCTGCTATGTATCCATCTTCTTCTTTAAAAGACCAAATTTGTAACTCTGGAACATTGTAATTGTCTGTTTTTATAACCATGTATGGTATATATCGGTCAATACCAATAGTATTGTGACATGCTTTTTGTGGATTCATTATGCTTCCATCTGTATCAAAGTCATACTTTTTCCAACCATAAGGGTTGAAAGGTTGGTCAGTTGTCATTTTGTTAGCTTTAATTTAACTAAATCTGTTTCAATATTCCACTCTGCTGTTTCAATATTGTAAAATTCACCTTCATGTTCAAGGCTGTTTGATGAATCTATAATTTCGCAACAAATACTTGCTTCTGCTTCAAAACTTTGTAGTGCCATTGTATCAACTTCTTCATAAGTTCCATTTGGTAGCTTTATAATACCAGATGGTCTGTTCCATTTGTGTAAATTGGTCAACAAAAACGAAAGAGATAAAACGAAGTTTTCTTTTATAACAAATGATTGTCCATTTAAGTCGGGTGGAGTACAAGCAATAAGTACATATCCGCTATCTTCTTTTATGGTGTCAGTATGTGAAGCTATCCAGGCAACATCAGTCGAAAGGTAAGTTATTTTGTTTGTAATTTCGTCATGACCGCAAATATAATCAAAAAGTTCGTTTCCTTTCCATTCGTCAGAGCATTCAACTGGAAACTCCCACCTTTCTGATTTTATATTTTTATCTGTTAAGGCTTTGGGCTCATTGATAAACTTGTCTATACTAAAGCAGCCATTGTTTAAAGACTTCCAATAGTTTGAATGTTCAAGTTGGTAGTACTTTCCAGTTTCGTTCTCTTTAATCCTTATATCAACGTTAAACATTGTTTTAAGGTCTTTTAGCAACTGTTTTGGACTCATTCTGAATAGACTGCTAAATTCGTCTGCTTCCGTATCTAAAACATCACCTATTTGGTGAATTATTATGTTTTGATAATTCAATTTTAGATCGCCATACATTATTAAATTTCCCGTTGGAGTTGGCGTGTTTGTTGGTAATGTGTTAAGGTCGTTGTATTGGGAGAAGAAGTGTGAATAAACTGGACAACCAAGCATGCTTTCAAGAAGTGCGAACAATGGCACTCCATTTGGAATTGTTGATGGGAATTTTTCAGTTGAACTCGGTTCGTGCTTCCATAAGTATCTTCCATTTGTTAGAACCTTTACAAATACCCAATTGTGTATTGTATCTGGTGGTGTATTTATTCCCGTAGTTGTAACGACACGACCATAAGTAGTTCTTTGATTCCACCTTACAATATCTTCCCATTCATAGCAACCACCGCCCTGTTCATTTGCATCGTATTCTGAAACACAGCAATTTTTGTCATACTCGTAATACTCGTTTTTTTGAAGAAAATATTCTTCAAACTCTCCACACTCTAACGGGTTGTTTAGGGGGTCAATAGGAAGTGGTTGGTAATCATTGTAGCAATCAAGGCAAAATTCGCCACATCCACCTTCCTCGCAAATTAACAATTGGTGTTCACCACGAAGCCTTGATTGAGTTATAAGCCCAAGGTCTCTTAAATCGTTGTAATGGTTGTAGTCTTTTGCTTTTTCTGGACATGATATTTTGGTTTCATTAATTGTATTTATTGTAAGGTGGCAATCATCATTGTCAAAATCACAATCTTTTACATTGAATTCTCCATGAAATATAGTTTCATTTTGTGATTTTATTTCGATGGTATTGTTGGCGCAATGTGTGTATAATTGTGCTTTTATTTGTTCATAGTTTTGCCCCCATACTTTTAAGCCTTTTATTGACTTTGAAAGAATTCCGTTTTTAAACTTATTTAAAATAATGCAATCCCATGAGAAGTTTTCATCTGGGAGTGTTGCAACGCTTTCTGTTGTCGTTCCAGATGAAAGTGTAAAATATCTATATGTTATTTCTATTTTAAATTTCATGCAATTTTATTTCTGTTCTTTTTTGGTTTAGAACTTAATATTTTGTTCTGAATTCTTAGAAGAGTGTTAGTTTCAGAAAGGTCTATACTGTTTTTTGAAAGGATGCTGTTTATATTGATTATTTTGGTAGTATTAAGGTGCTTTGTTGAATTTTCAGTACTGACAAATACTTTTCGACCCGAATTGACCAAACTTGCGAATCTTTGTATAGCCCCCCAATTGTTTCTAGTAGCTTCTTTGTTTGTAACAATTATACCTTCATCACGTTCTGCTTCGATTCCCGTAGAAACTCCATCTTTCCTTACAAGATGTTCCCCACCTTCATCATGCGACCTGTCAGTAAGTTTCATAGCAAGACCTTTTCTAGCCTTAATCAATGAATATGCTTTTGCTTTCATTGCTCCAAATGCTCCTAGCATTAAGCCGATTGTTGTTATAGCTAGTGGAATTCCGACAAAAGGTATTTTGGACAACGATTTGAATATGTTTACAGATGCAGTTATAAGTCCACTCGCCTGCGTAGCTGTGTCAACAGCGAATTGTAGCTTTTGCATTTTAATTTGGTCAGCAATCGCTTCCGCACGTATGGCTTTTTCTTCTTCAAGTTGCTTTTGCGTAGAAGCTAAATTGTTGTTTATATTGTTATCATGTAAATCTTGTTCAATTGACACTTTTTCTTCAAGGTCTGAAATTCTATCTGTACTTGCATCAATAATTCTTTGCTGCTGCTCAATATATAAGTCTGAGAATTGCATCAAGGAATCCTTTATTGATTTGAACGCATCTTTTAGAAGCTTCTCACCTTCGCCATCTATACCTAAACTTTTAAATAAATTAACTGGCTCTTTTGAATTTGCTTCATCAATTGCCTTACCAAGACCTTCTTGGTAATCTTTGAAAAACTTCCCAAGTCCACTTTCTACATCTGTTAAATCTATGGGAAGGGCTTTTACTGGTTGCGCTTCTGGGGATTCAATCTTTGGAACTATTTGTATAGAACCAAAATCAGCTTCTATCTTAGCTTTTACTTTGTCGATATCTGACTGCGATATATCAAGGCTAATATCTAACTCAACAGCAAGTTGTTTTAATTGGTCAAACGAAGATTGGAGATTGTCCTTTAAATTTTTGATATACTTTTCCCTTTCGTCTTTATCATGTTCCCTAACTTCATCTGTCTTGGACTTGATTAATTTATATAAACTTTCTTCAAGAGCCATCTTTTGTTTAATAGCTTCTTTTGCTTTCTGGGCAGCTTCTCTTTGTTTGGCAGCATTCTCTTCAATAAATCCGCCAATCTGGGCAACTAGACTAGCTTCCCTTCCAGAAGCATCAGCTTGCAAATCGTATATTGATTTTACACGCTCCGCAAGAGTTTCAAAATCTGAAAGTTGGGCTTCTGAAATTCCTATCTGGGAAGTAATTAGATTAGCAATAAATGCTTTGTCATTTATATCTTTGTATTTCTCCCCAATAGTTGCAAGAACAAAGGCGTATTTTGAAGCTTCATCTTTATTCCCAACTATACCGAGTTGTGTTTTAATCAATGCTTCTGTTGTTTTTAGTTGGTTGTCAAGGTTTTCTTTGTCAATCTTGGCTGCCTGCTTCAAATAGCCTATACGCTTCTCTAGTGGCTTGTTTCTGTCTTCTGCTAGTGTCTTTAATCTTTCATATTCCGCTCTAGTTTTGGCAGCTCTTACTTCATCAAGTATTTGGGCTTTTTCTATATTTTGAAATTGCCCTTCAAGTAAAACTCCTAAGTTGTAATTATTTAGCATTTCTTCACCAATACCCTTTAAGGATTCTTTAACACCGTCAAGACCAGTAGTTTTAAAATTTAACAAGGCGTTTCCTAGTTTTACAGCCCTGTCAATAACTACATCCCAGATTGCTGTTAAACCTGCAAAAACACGCTGCAACTTTTCTGCTCCTGCTTGTGATTTGGTAAAAACTGCTACCAAAGCTGTTATTGCTGCAATAATGGCAAATATTGGAATTGCAATTAGAGCCCGTCCAAATATTTTTGCTGCCTTAGTTCCTGATGATAATCCCTTTGGTAACTTGATTATCTTTGATACAAATGATTTCGTGTGCTTTGTCGATATGGAAATTACATCGTCAAGAGATTTTGCACTCTTAACTTCTTCAAGAAATGATTTCGATACATCCTTAGTTATTTTACTTAAAGTCTTAGATTCCTTGGCAGCTTCTTTTGTGCCTTTTACAACTTTCTGTAAAATTGGGCTGATTTTGTTATTTGGTGCTTTGAAAGCTTTGCTTTTTTCCTTATCAAATTCCTTAAATGATTCGTTAAGGTCATCTGACTTATCTTGCACTTCTTGCATTCCATTGATAAGGTCTGAAACATCTCCTTTAAATTCAATCTGTTCTTTCATCAGCTATATCTTTCGTGTTTACAAGGGTTAAAAAAAAATTATCAGCACTCATTTTTTGCAAGAAATGGATTGGCTCATTTAAGAATAGGCTCAATCTTATTTCTAATTCATTTAAACTTTTGGCTTTACGCAGAACCGAATCTTGTACATTTTCATATTCAGAGTTTACTCCCCTGAAAAAGTCGGAAAATCTCCACTGTAACTTGTCAAAGATTTGAATACTAATTCTACCACCAATGTAAAAATTGAACGCCTTGAAATGTTCGACTTTTCAAAAGCATGTAGTTTCTCTATGTGAATCGCTTCGTTAAATTCACTTGGGTCTTCATCTTCTCTTATGGCTAGGCAAGCAAATATTTGCATCCTTGCATCTGTTCTTTGACTGAAATTTTTCCCAACACTAACAACAAGGTCATTTGAAAGTACAGCAGCATCTACGTTTCTACCACCTTCTTGAAGGGCATTGTTAAGCTGAACCTGCTTTTCATATAATTCCCCCCAACTTCTTCCAGTCGCAGCGATAAGCATAAATTCATCAAGTCTTTTAAATCTCTCCCACGAAACATCTGTTATAAGTGTGTATTTAACCTTATTAACTGTAATTATTTCTAACTGGTCTATGCTCCTTGCATTTTTAGTTAATTGGTTGTATTCTCCTTCTGTAAGTGAATCTAAAAATTGTTGCTCTGCTCTGCTATGCAAAGCAATCATTTTCTCATACTTAATCTTTGCATTCATTAGATACTGTTATTTGTACTGGACACTTTGATATTGTGGCAGTAAATGAAAAGTTTATTTGGAATAGTTGGTATGGGTGCATATCTAGATATTCGTTTTCATCTGTAAGCTTATATTTTGACTTAGCTTGATGTTCTACTATTCCAGTCGATTCAATTGATATGTTTATTGGGCCAGTTGCACAGTCATGAATGTTTAAATCTTGCAACAACGCCAACTGTAAACTAGGTTTCCCTTTGATTTTGCAAACATTCCCCCAAAATGAAATACTTCCAATTCCTTCGCCAGAATATCTTGTTGCAGATAGTTCTTTGAAAGATGAAGATGACATTTCTACAAACATTATTGAACTGTCATCTTTCTTCGGAATCATTGGGTAATAATCGCCTTTGAAAGAATGCTCCTTCCCATTTATGAAGATGGATTGAGAAACAGGGTATGTTTGTTTAGTTGTGGTTAATACTCTGGAATAACCGCCAACAATATGTGTATATGGAAGTTCGGAAACTTTCCTAGCTATTTCGTTTGCTACTTCTCTAACCATGACATTGCTTTTTGAATCAACATTGATACAAAGATAGCGTAAAATATTGACAATAATAAATTGGGCAAATGTGCAAACGTGGCAGTTGATCCGTTAATGTATTCTTTTAGTTTAATTAAAATAAAAGCCCACAATGCGATCTGACCTGTAAAACATTGAATGCATTTCCCAAGTGGTTTTTGAATTGTTTCACTAAATAGTTCTACAAAATCGAACCACCAGTTAAATTCTAACTCCAAAAATGTGTAACATGCGATTGGTATAAGGGTGTATAGTTCGTAGTCAATCATAACATCATAACTTTACTTTGTTCTTTTTAATTATTGTGAAAACTTTATTACCAATCCATTCTGCAAGATAAGCATCAGCTTCGTCATTGTTTCTATCTGCAACCTGACCCCTTGCATCCATTATGAAGTTAACACAATGTAGTATTTCATGCACAATTACGCCTTCCGTAAGTTTAACATTAGAAAAAGGGTTTAAAACAATGAAAAATCCTTGTTCTCCATTAAAGTTATCGTAAATGCAATGAGCATACAGATGGTGGTCACATTTTTTAAAAAAAACGTACTTATTAACAAATTCTATATTGTCGCTTATAATTATTATAAGTTTACCTTTGTACAACGGTATGTCGAAATGGTGCTTTGTATTTATTATTTTAGCCATATTTTATTTTAAAGCGTTGTGAATTGCATTTTGTAGGCGTTTTCGCATTCCTAAGTGTGCTACACTTAGTTCTATCTTGCTTGGGTTTATTATCTTTTTTTTCTCTCTTACAGAGCCGTATTTTGCTTTAAATGAGTTTTTTTTATCCATGCCTATAATGACGTGGAACTTTGTTTTAGTTGCAGAGTTGTTTTGAACGGCAAAGCTTCTCCACATATCACCAGTAAAAGAAAAGTCTTTATTTTTTGTTTGGAAACCGTTTAATTCTCTAAACACTTTGTATGATATAAGCTGATTGTCCTTCGCAAGTTTTGAAATTTTGTTATTCGCACTTGCATTTCTGCCCCGACCATAATACAAGAATGCAGGAACTCCTTTTTTAGAGTAAGGAGAAAATTTAACGCCATCGTAGGCAAGACCCTTTTGTGTAACTCTGTTAGATATCATTGCTACCAAATCGGAGCCAAAGCCGTAAGAAGCAGATGGTAGCTCATTTATGAGTGCTATTTCAGCTTTTGCAAACTTTGCTTTTATTCTTGAAAATGGCAATTTGTTTTATTTAAATTAGTTGAAAAGTTCTCTCCTAATTAATGGTTTCTTACAATTCATACAAGAATCTATATTGTGAATATTCTTTGAAAGATAGTCTATTGCTTCAATAATGTATTGAGCGGACTTTTCGTCAAATATATCTGAATAGTATGCAGCGTTATCTTTAGCCATTAGATTTTCTCTTGAAATAACGGTGTCCATTAAAGCTGCCTTCATTATTAGTGATGCAGCTTGGTATTGAGTGGCAAGTGCAATAGCAATGTCTAAAGGGGAGTTATCATTATAAGGGTTGGCACATGCCCATTGAGACATGTCGCAACCCAACTCTACCTTTACAATCATGTTTAGAGATTTTGAAGCGTTTTTTATGTTGCAAACATCTGAAAGCTTCATGACAGAAACCCCGCCTACCATAATGTCATTTGCCCACATTGGAGCCCGTCTGCTCCTGTTTAAATAATATGGTTTATCACAACAATATTCTTGCTTCCAACCACCACAAGTACATGCGTCCATTACTAGATTGGTGGTGATAGTTTCATGCAAAATGTATATTGGTCGCCCATCTGTTTGACATGTGAAGTTTACATTGCATTCTTTGTTTGTCTCAATGGTTAGTGGGTCGCCTAATTGGTCGCCATTTGAATCTACAATGAAAGCCATAACCGAACTTTGCAAAGTTTCCTTTGGGGTTGGAATTGTTATAGATGATATTTTGATGGTGCTTCCCTTTCCCGTAACTTTAGGCTTGATTGCGACACCTTGAAATCTAGAGTTTCCAGAAGATGTTCTTCTGTTGTATTCATAGCCCACTCGTGCAACTATTTTTGGTCTAGGGTCTAATTCTTTGGCAGAATGTAGGATTAGTTTGTTTTTAACGACTTTATACGCATCTGCAATGCGCTTTCTTGATTCTTTAAAAACATCACCGCTACAACAATCTTTAAGAAGTGGTTCTAACTCTGGAATATCAGATAAGTATAATCCAGACCTTGAACTTTTATCACATTCGCTAACTGAAACTAGATTGTCAAAACACATAATTAATCTTTTTATTTAAAATAGCCCGTTCGACATAGTACATCGAACGGGCGCAAGTAAAAATGAATGAAGTGAGATTCTTCGCTCGACTATCCTTTTACAAATCCTAAGAATCCAGTTGATGCACTATTACAAAGATTAGGGGATAAGAAGAAGTCATAATGCACTTCTCCCATAAATCTATCTTCGTAAACACCTGCGATACAAACTTGTTGGTAGGTGATGTCAATCTCCAACCAAGGCAAAATTTTGCTCTTAAATTTGTAAATCGTTTTCTCTGGATTCTTCAAAGTTACAGGTACTTCCGTAAACCTGTTTTCAGTAACAACAGCGTAGGAAGCTGGGTCAATTACATAGGTAGTAAGGTTTGGGTTCAAAGTATTTACATACTTGTCTCTCGTAATTGGAATAATTTCCTTACAATCTCCCGTCTTACAACCTGCTGCAATTTCAGCTTGAACCATCATGAAGTTAGAGCCATCTAAAATGAATGGGTTGTTCATAAAGGAAGTTTCTGCTGCTAACTGGATGTATGGTAAAAGACCCATGTCAAAATAGGCAGGTTTGTTAGCCGTATTTGACGCTGTGATTGTTGTAAGCTTTGTCGCTCCATCAAAAATAGCTTGTCCTTCCAAGTTCTCAACTGTCAACAAATTGTCGCCTAATGAAGCCCCTATGAAGGCTACACCTGCTTTGTTCAACTTGTTACAAATAACTTGGTCAAGCGCCTTTAATTGTTCAGCAATCAAAAATGAACGTTCAAGAGAACTTTCACTAAATTTGTTGATTACTTTTACAGTATGTGAAACACACTTTTGTATTTCGTAAGTTTGACTTCCAGATTCAAGTTCTACACCATCTGGAACGTCACAGGCAGGCGTGGCGCAATCTGATGCATCTTGCTCGCAGTTAACACTTTTCAACCATTGTACAACAGTTTTAATGTGCTTCGTGTCTGGCGATTCAAAATTAATTGAGTTTACAATCTGCTCGGTTTTAAGCAATTCGATTGTTACGGTGTTCGCTTCAAGACCACGTTTGGAAAATTTTTCATCCCAAACTTGGTCTAACTGTACGACTGCATCTAGCAAATCGTATTCAGTAAATACTCCTTGTGGCATATTATTTTTTATTTAAAAGGAAAACAATATGATGAAAAGGAATCTTGGAACTATACTCTGGATGCTTCGTAAGCTTTCTTAGCCAAAAGTCTTTCTTCTGGTTTTAGATTTGGGTCATTTATGACCTTGGCATACTTCTTCAAACCGTCAGCACCAGAAAAATCATAATTGGTTGATCCACCGCCACCGCCACCGCCATTACCACCTTGACCGCCACCGCCACCGCCATCTTGCTGTTTTGTTGTAGGGAAGTAAGATGTAATTATCTTGTTCAAATAATTATCTTGCTTCATTGGTAATGAATGTTTGTCAAGAAGAATTTCTTCACCATTGTAAACTATGCCGTCTTTAAAAGACACGTTTTTAGACTTAATTACATTTAAAATTAACTCTAATTGGTTTGGCAATGTAGAAGCTGTATTAACAACGTTGAGTTGCTTAAACTTCTGTGTTAGCAATGGCAATAAAGATACTTCTGTGGCAAGTGATTCTCTTAAACGCTTTTCAGCGATAAGTTTGGCTTCATATTCAGCCTTTTGAGTTTCTAGTTGTGCTTCTATAGACAGTTGCAAAGCTTTGTAGTCAGCAGATTCTTTAGCATTAAAATCTTCTGGTTTCTTTGCAGCAATAAGCGCTTTTAAAGCAGCAATCTTTTCTTCTACTGTCTCGCCTTCGACTTTGCCAAAAGTTGAAGTAATTGCTGCTTCTACATCTTCCGCACGTTTCTTAAAGCCTGTATTGTGACCTTCTTGAAACTTGGTTGTTTTAGCTGCTGCAATTTGGGCAGTAAGGCTTGATGATTTTTCAGCGTCTAACGTTTTAATCGCTTCCATCCAGTTGTCGGATAGTTCTTCAAGAACATTTCCATCCTGCCCCTTTTTAGAGATGAGAGCCTTTACATCTTCCTCGCTTTTACCGTATAATGTGATAAGTAGCGCTTTTACTTTCTCGAATTCGTTCATTTAGTCAATGTTTAGTTGATACTTGCAATAGTTGATAATTCCCTGAACCGTTTTATCTTTGTAATTCGATTCCATTAGCAAAGATAGGCATTTTTTGTAACTTTTTTTATTTAAAAGAACCTTAGCCTGTTCTACAACCTTGTTGCGTTCTTTTACATACAAAGCAAACTGCTCTTTTTCAGTCAACTTTGGTTTCGGTAAATCTTTAACAACTTGTTTTGAGTTAGTGGTTTTCTTAGTCATCTTGGTTTGAGTTTGTAAGTTTGTCAATTGATTTTAACTCTTTTTTAATTTGCCTGACATATCCAGTAGGATTTGTGTCAAGAATATCTTGTAAAGATTTTTTTCTCAACTCCAGATCTTCAATCTCTAATGCAGATTTGATTACCTTTTCAATAAGGTCATCTGTTGGGGTTTTGGCTTCAACAATTGTTCCACCAGATTGCTTTAGGTGTAAATCGTAAACAAGTTTAGGAACTCTTTTAATTTCGCCATTTTTCATTTTAACGTCAATCATCTTGTGATATTTTTATGACATCCACAAATCTCTTGTGAAGTCGATTATAAGTGACTGGTAGAATAGAAGCATCTATATCCAGTTTGTATTTCTCGCAAAACATGTAGGCAGCTTCCATTTGGGTAGCTTCGGGTTTTGCATACGCATATCCTTGCATCCAACCGAATAGTATTTGGTTAAACAAACTCTCTGCATACATATCTTGTATGCTTTTTTCAAACTTGCTTTTTGCCATTAAAAAATAAGTTTGTATGCTATGTAGAATCCTAATGAGTTCACAAAATAAATAGAAGCTATTATTATGGCTATAATTATTTTGTAAAAGAAGGATGTTGTCGGCTCATATGAAATGAAGAATAATAATCCAAATGATATGAGTAATAGTAGTCTTTCAATCATTGAAAGCAGATGCCAACTATCTGTAAATGATACAAATAGGGTCGTTGACAGGATAAATTTTGGTTCTCTAGTTCCGTCTTTATATTTGTTAAGGTATGTTAGTCCTGTCTTGTTCCAAAACTTACTGCCTTTTGTATTGGTAACTTCGTGAAACTTTTGTGTGTGAAACTCGATTGCGTCTCTAGTTCCTCTGGCCAACCCAGATAAAAGTATAAGGATTAGTGCTGTATAACCTGCTATGTTTAAGTTCATTGTGATAGTTTTAGTGCTTTGTAAGTTGACTCCGTGATATACTTTGGGAAATGCCTGCAATTAAACCCCCCCATATGTACAAGTGGAATGTAACTAGGCTTCCATTTCTCTGGCATATTTAGCAAAGGTGAGTTTACCCAATTTTTAGTTTCTTCAATTGTAAAAGCCTTACCTGCATGCTCCTTACAAAATGGTCTAGATGTGGATATTAATGAGTTGGTGTAGATAAAATAGTTAAGACCGTTATCTTGTGCCGTCTCGGATATTGACAGCCTAGAGTGTCTTAAAATGAAATCTGAAATACTCTTCTTAAACTTGTCAATAAGAAATTCTGAATCTATTACTGTTATAGATTTTTCAAGCATACGTATATCCATTTTCATGGATGATGCTATTGTTAAGGTGTTTTTAAGAGAGTCCGCTCCTAACTGCAATGAGAATAATTGTCCTAATGGAGTGTTTCTTAAAATATTCTTTGAAGTTAAGCCTATTCTTTTGGAAATTGATTTGTGCTTTATATTCCCAAACTTGCTAGATAGTTCTTGGCTTATAACTTCGTTTATTGAATCGAAGCTTTCGTTTAAAATTGGAATGACAGCTTCTTTTAATTCTAGTTCTATTTCAGAAAATATTCTCTGTATCTGTGTGTATATAGAATTCTTTTGTTGCAAGACTAACCCATCTTCTGTATCTAGCAGAAGTAGAAGTTGCTTTACGATTCTGTTTAGTTTGAGTTGTAAACGTACAACTTCAACTTGGATTTGCTCATTTGCAATATCTGTTAAATTTTCTATGTGCTTTTCGTAACTCAAACTTCACCAATTAATTTAGTCGTGTCTAGTTCTAATACAAGCTTGTCAAGTTCAATGTTTATTAACTCTAATTGTCTTGAATCATTAAATGTGAAAAATAAAGGGTTGTTGGTAATTGCACTATTTAAAATGTCTGTGAAGTTTGTGTATAGAACTTTTTTCTTCTTAAGAACAAACGGTGAAGACATTATTGACGTTATCTCAGATATAGTTTTATCTACGAATGGCAGGAACTTTACCCTAGCTTTGTATCGTAACAATTTATCTGTATTATTCGCATACAAGATGCTCGCTATGTCGAATTCTATTTCTATAATTATCTCTGGTGATGCACCAGAATCTTTGGCAACTTTTAGGTCGTTCATTAATGTGTACAAAGTCTTTAGCTTGAAGTCTCTTTGTACAGAATATTTAAACTCTATTTCAGATTCTATTTCTTTTGCCTTTTGTATTGCTTTTAAATAAAACAATGCGACTTCTCCCGCATGATTGGCTATTTGATATAGCGTGTCATAAAGTGAATCTATGGAGTACTCTGTTCCAGTTGCCGTATTAGAAAATTGAGCCTTGTCAAGAGATTCAGCGTTGTAAACTGCTGATTTTGCTTTTGAAATCAACCATTCTAAGGTGTCTTTTTGAAACGTAATAGAATCGACTGGAATCTCGATAAAGTGTACTAAATTCCCAACTGCAATTTCTTCTTCTTTGCTCTTGGGTTTGTCTATTGCAATTATTTCTAGTCCTGTCGAACGGTGTTGGCGAACCTTTCCTATTCCTGCACAAACGCCACATGTTGCATTAGTTTCTTTTAGAATTCCTTTGTTACAGTCTGGGTTGGGGCAATCGTCAAGTGCGACAACTTTTTGCGGATGGGCCAACTTGGTTAAAGCTATGTCGAATTCAGAGTTAAGCTTAATTAGCTTCTTTAGCCAAGATATTGCAGAGTGATAAAATGATATGAATGTAGCGCCCTTATCTTCAATTGATAAGTCATATCCTAATTGCATGGCAAACAAAAAGTCTCTGTTATGTTCAAATACTTCAATGTTAAATCTTTCTGAACCAATCAATATTCCATGCGAAGTGTCGGTAGAATCAATTTTTGATGCTACAATATTCACATCTTTCCCATAAAATGTGATGTTGGAGCGTACTGTGTTTAAATTATTTAAAATAAACTTGGTGGTTTCGTCAGTTTCATCTGGTATAATAACATTGCTAGTTTCTTGACTTGTCTTAATAACAAGATACTTTTTTGGGTCAAAGTCTAAAACATTTTCCGACCATGCTATAAATGGGTATGGCTCTGCTGTTTGATTTAGATTGTCAAATGCCTTCCAATCAAATACAACCCAAGAGTTTGGGTCTATCCTGTTCGCAAGTTGTACAATTTCCGCTGAATGCTTCTTATATCCACCCTTTACGCTTTTTAATGCATAATCGACTATGGTGTTAATCTTTTCTTCATCGCCTGTTAAATCAATTTTAACAGAGTTTCCACGAAACACTTTGTTTACTGGTTTGAATATGGAGTCAATTATACTGGATGTAATTCTTTGCAATATCTTTACCCTAGCTTCATGGTATTCATTTTCTTCTTGAATAAACTTTTTCAAATGCTCTTTAGCTTTGGCAGAGTTGGTAGAAGACAACATATCTAGTTCGTTCGCATATTTCAAACATTGCTCGTAATTTTCGTGACGCTCTCCTTTTAACACAGATAGAAGAATTGCAAGTTCTTTGGGGTGCTTCTGTTTTAGTTCTTCAAGTGTCATGTGTTAGATTTGATATGTTTTTCAAAGTAAATCCCTACAAAGGTATCGAATAAATCGGAGAAAATACAGTTGTTAGGGGCTGCCTTCCTGTTTTTCTCTCCTTTTGTGCTTATTGTAGCCTTCAATTCGGAAATTAGGTTGACACAAGATGGGTCTATTTTGAGTTCTGCAATTTTGTTTTCATTTAAAAGAAACTTGTTGGTAAAGTCTCTTACATATTGGGATGGGTGTCTAAGGATGTTGACATTGTTCTTGGCATTTAAAAGTTTGCAGTAATTGTCAAATATCTGCCTCCTGCCTATTATTTTCTTTTTAGTTTTTGGTTCTAAAATTCCATATACAGACATTCTTTTATGCTCGTTAAATGTTTGTGCAAGATTGGCTAAATCATTTGGATTATTTGCCTTAAATTCTCTTAATACATTGACTACATATTTGTTATTAATTTTTTCAACTTGCACAATAAGACCTGCAACATACGGGGTCTCTATAATTGATGGTATGAATATTGGGTAGAGACTTTTGTCATGAGTTGTTGTGATGCTTATTGAGTTTATATCTCCATTGTAATAGATGGAAGATGAAACACCATTAACGGCATGGTCAATGGCATATGCCGTAAGGTCAATGGCTTCATCATGCTTGGCCAATGGGAACCTTGACATTTCATCAATATATGCCTTATTCCACTTTCCTTCAACCAATACTACGAATCCAGATTCTATTCTTACGCTTGAAAAGTTCGCTCTGGAAACTTTGTTCTCTCTGACCAATGGACTTGTGATGTCAATTGCAGATATAATTTTAGACTTTGAATTTAAGGATTGGCGTAATGATATACCTGATGCTTTAGGTTCTATCAATGTCTTAGATGTTCCAGTAAGAGAGTGGTTGTCGTAGTATTCTTCGACATATTCAATTAGTTTTGGCAATGATTTCCATACTGTTGTAAAATCTCTTATGTAAAGCTTGTTCTCTATAGTGCTGTACCCTGCAATCATTATTCCTGTTGGGTCATTCTTTGTACTTTGGGTATATGCTCCATCAATATAGACATTCCACTTTATATCGGTCGGTAGTGATTTGGAGTTTGTAGTTGTAAACCAAGATTCGTGTATTATCTGGGATTCGGTGTCTGTTGGTTCTTGGTCATATTGAGCCGAGAACTGGCTAGATGTTAATGTGCTTTTAATTAAACTTTCTGACTTTTCTAACCTGTCATCTAGATATCCATTCTTGTTGTAAAGTTTCTTTAGCCAACTTGGTTTTACATTGTTGGTTTTTTGGATCGGGAAACATACGTGGTAAACGTTTAATTCTGGGTTGTTTAAGATGACATCTGTAGTATCTCCCTTAGATGCACGCTGCATGATTAAGAAGGTTGTGCCATGAACCCTTGTAGATATAAATGAGTTTACATGTGCATTTGCTTTATTTAAAACAAGTTCTGTTATGTTTGGCTGCATTACGTCAATAGGGTCATCCGCAAACAGAAAGTCCATATGGAATCCTGTAACTCCAACGCCAATAGAAAACGACTTCCTATAACCCATCTTGTCATTACCGTATTCATCGGTTCTATTCTTGTCAACCTGCAAGCTGAATCTATCCCCCCAATTTTGTTGATACCACTCTGATTGTATTATTTTTCTGGTCTGTGTAGAATGTTCTTTAGACAATCCAGATGAATGAGAAGTGTTGCCCATTCTAACATGTGGGTAAGTTATCCAAATCCATGCAGGTAAGGCTTTAGTCCACAAGGTAGATTTTGTGGTAGCAGGTGGGATATTTATAACAACTACATCATGTTTTGGCTTGCCATTTTGTATATAATATTCTACTTCTTCTTGTGCAAGATTGCATTGAAACTCTATATAGTCGGTTGCAATAAACTTTTTATTTGGCTCAATTATCTCCCAAGAATCTTGAAGGAATTCAAAGAACGAACGCTCACATTGTAGGGCTCTCTTTTTTAGCAAAAGATTCCGCAGCTTTATCTTGGTGCTTATCATTTGCCATTGATTACTTTCTTTGTTAGTTTTTGGATGTCATCGTCAAGTTCAGCTTCTGATGGGATATTCCCAGAATGTACAGTTTCTATTCTCTCAACATAGCCACGTTTCTTGCCCTTTGTTTTTAAATAAAATATAGTTGCTGCTGTATTCTTTCCTTTAATCTGTAAGAATAAAGACGATTCAACAAAGTCTATTGCTTCTTCTGAAATTTCCTCAACAGCTTTTTTATACTCTGAATCTTCTTCAATCCAAGTGTAATGAGTTGAGCGTGGAATCTTCGCTAATGTGCATGCGGAAGTTACAACCCCAAGAGATTTTTTCAAAGCTTCAAGCATCTTCGCTTGTCTAATTTTGGTCGATACTGCCATTTGTCCTTTTTAATGTGTACGGTTTTGTTTTAGTAACAAAGCCCAATTTTCCAGAACTTTTTTAATTTGTTCCAAAAATTTCCTATCTGTAAGTAGGTCTTTATCCCAAATCTCTAAAAGTATTTCTATATTGTAAATCTCTGCTCCTACAAATTCCTCTTTAGAATCATTTGCAGTTTTATCTTCAAATGTCGTGACTATATCTATTGTGAGATTTTGTATAGTGTCAATCAGCTTTTGAGAAACTTGCCCTAATTGTGAAAAAATTAGGCTTTCGATGTTGCACAAATCTGTATAAAATTTGTTTTTCATGTTGGTAGTTTAAATTGAAAATTCGTTGTAACAATGTGGGCAAATACACTTTTCTGGCTCTACAATTATAGGCTGATAATACGGTGATTCTTATCAGATGGTTCTATGTCTCTAGGATTCTTATAGACTATTTTTAAGTCGGAATGGTTCGTTCCCATCTTGTTCTTCTTTTTTTGCATTTAAAAGCATTGACGTTGTTATCCATGCTTTGGAGTATTCGGCATCTTTGTACAGGTTTGAATACCCCGTAATATGTTTAAGCCTTAAAACTTCTTCAGCTTCCATGCCTAGTTGGTTAGCTACATCAGCATCCGACATTCCATTGTTTAGCATCTTGAATACTAGAGTTGACATAGATTCAACTGCATGTGTTCCCCTTGCCCTGTTATGTCTTACGGTGGATGCTATTCTTTGGTTAATTGTTTTATTTAAAATAACTACTGGAAGTTTCCCACCTGTTTTCTTGCTTATGTTTTTGTATGTTTTGGCAATCATGGTTCTGTGGAACCCGTCAATAATTACATACTTGTTTTTACTCGGGTCTTTAACAACAACAACAGGTTGAGTATAGCCATCTTCTTCGATTGATTTTGCCAACAGTTTCATTTCTTTCTTTGCAACTGAATTAGGGTTGTATTCGTTTGCCACAACATCTTTAATGTCAACCCAAGTTACATTTCCAACTGGATTCTCTTTTTGTGGAGAAATGTTGTGAAGATACAGGTTAACTGCTTGTGATAAAGAATAGAAGTCAGCACCGTCACTTAAAAGTTTGTCGATTAGGGCTATTGCTTCTTCTGAAGCTTTCGCCTGTGTAGTTTTTGCCATGCTGTTATTTTGTGGTTCTTTAATAAAGTGAAAACAAAGTCATTACGAAGTATAGTTGTTACTATAACTCTGTTAAGGCTAGATATTATTTCAATCTTTTCATCTTCTGAAATATCAAATTCCTTGTCGATACTGTCAAACTTTGTTTTAAAGTAATTTATCTTCTTTATAAATGATTCCCTGTAATCGTCAGAAATAAGAGTAACAAGAAGATGTGTAATGTAATCATTCCAATTTGTGAACATTGGTGGCAACTCGTCAGGGCAATTGTAAAGTTCAAAACCACCTTTATTCAAAGTGTTCGCTCCTTTTATTCTTTTTACAACTTTATTCCATGTTTCTGGCTCTGCTTTTGGCAGATAAGACATAACACCTAACGAGTTTTCATGAAAAATTGAAGAAACTCTCATTCCTTGTAATGGGATTCCTATTTGATGTTGGTAATCGTAGATGGTGCAATAAGGAATTTTATTCTCATAGATAAAGTGCCAAACATCGTGAATGTTCCAATCGTAAATAGGGTAAAATATTTTTGCGAAACCAATGTTCTTGCCCCAAGTTATACCCTTGTAAACATTTCCTTGTGTCAATCCTAGAAGTCTCTTAGGTGATTCTTGCGTCCTAACACCGCCTATATTGGCGTAATTAGGGAAGTCGTGCTTCAATATTTTGTCAAAAACTTGGTTAAAATAAGTTTCTGGTGTAACATAATCGGCATGATGAATGCTAGTGATCTCTTTTGGTCTTATCCATTCAGATTCTTTCCCATCTTCCCAACAATAAAAATGCTGCTCGGTGCTATTTGTGCTTATATTGATTTTTAAAGGGATTTGATACCAGTATAAATCTACATCAGGGTCGTTTTGTGAAATTTTTATGATGTCGATTGCAGATTGAAGTTCCCCTTCTTGGTCTATGAAGATTGCCTTTACTGGAAGCTTACCTTGTTTTCTGGCTTCATCAATTGCAAGCTTCAAAATGACAGAACTATCTTTACCACCAGATATAGATACTACTATGTCGAAGTGGTCAAAAAGATACTTAAATCTTTGCCTTGCTGCATCAAGCGTTGATATTTCTAATTGGATTCTGCTCATTTGAATCTTGCATAAGTTTTCTGGATTCTGGTGGCATTGAGTTCGTTTCCTATAAAGTTCATATTGTGACTCAATGCTGCCTTCGCTGTAAGACCCAAACCACAACTTGTATCTATAGCGTATTCTCCTTCCATTAAATGTCCAGAAAATAAAAGGTCGAATACTGCTTGTACCGTTTGATTGTTGATTGTGTGGTGAATTGTGCTTAAATCTATCTTTAAGGGCTTGTCTGTTCTGAAAAACATTACCTGCATGGTGTAAGGCTTCTTTTTTGAGCCGTATAAAGTTTCAACAGAATCGCAATAGTGTAACCCTGCATTTTTTGCCTTTTCCTTTACTTTATCAACCCATCTGTTACCATATTCAATAACCACCCATCCGTCAGTAAAATTTACTGCATAATCTAAAACGTGGTCTAAAAATACATCGATATCGAAGTTTCCTGTTGATGTGAAAATGCCATTCATTTTTTTGTTCATAGTATCCCAATATTTTATGTTCCCATCGCCCCAAGGTGGGTCAGAATAAAATATCTTTGCCTTTATTCCATTTAAAAGTGAATAAATCTCACTCTTGTCGTGGATGTCACCTAGTCTTACTTTACTATCACCAAATTCTCTTATCATAATTCTGCTCTGTTTATTAAATCAACATCCGAATTCTTAATGTGTTTCTTAGATATCTGGCTAGTTCATAAAATTCATGCTTGTTAGACCAATTTTTTCTCAAAGTATAAGAATGCGGATTGCTAGGCATCGTCTTTGCAACATTAAACTTCATTGAGTTAAGTAAAGCTACTACTTCGTTTTCCTTAAGGTGTCCGCCAACCCCATCAAGATAAATGTCTGTTTTGTATGCGTTATCCCAAAACTCGTAAAAGCTAGTATCTTTGAATCTCCCAACAAATATTCCATGTGTTGGCATGTTCTCTTTTAGAAATCTTGCCAAAATGAAACTAAAGTCAAATTTGTGATTGTTTCCAAGAATATTAAGGCTAAAAACCTTGTTGTGACCGTCCTTGAATTTGTCCTTAAAAAATTGTATTAGTTTTTCCTTCTTATCATTTAGTTTTCTCTTAAATGATAATGTACATAATAAGCTGTCATTTGCATCAACTAGATATCTTAGCGAATGTACATCTATAAGATACTTTGGAATAGTAATGGTTGTAACATTTAGTTCTTCTTCTTGTGCAACAGAACTTCTTAACTCTAAAAAAATCTTCATTTCTTGTTTTTTTACTTGCTATTTTGAAATCTAAAAAGTCTAAGGAAGGAATACGCCCCTAGATAGTACTATTGGACTGGCCAACCCACCTTCAAATATTTGTTTTAAATAAAACATAACTTTCTCATGGTCGAAATCCTTACAAGAGTAAATGTCTATTGAAACATAGTTTTTCTCTGGGAATGTATGTAAAGTCATATGTGATTCAATGAAAATGATTCCGCCTGTAATACCTTTGTCATTTTCGCATACCAACGGTTCCCCAACTTCATAAAGAAACACTTCTGACAAAGGGTTCATTTCTATTAGTTTGGTCGAATGTATGATGACATCATTGATAAGCTGAATATCTCCAAGCTTTGTTTTAGAGCAATTGTAAATGTCTAATATTAAATGCTTACCGTTCTTCATATGACTTTATTCTTTGTTGCGGAAACCATTATTGGCTGCATTGGTTGACCAAATGTAAGCATCTTTATCCAAACTTCCCCATCAGATTGGTCTAACTGCTCTTTGGTCATTTTGAAACAAAAAGATACGCTTCCTTCATCTTTGTTGAAATATGCAGGAAGAGTGTTGTATTCTTCTTGATCTTCTGCTATTCTCACATTCACTTCATCAAATTCAATTGCTTTCATTTTAATTTCTGTCTTTAAATTTAAAAATAGGAAGATTGGAGTCATTTACACTCCATGACATTATGAAGTAATCAGACCCATTCGTAAATTGGTATGAGAAGTTTTCTCCATCATCAAGTATGGTTTTTTCAAAGTAGTAATCTTTGAATTTTGTGACCATAGTTTTTAAAACCTTGTATGCCACTTTCTCATGACCATCTTTTGTTATTAAGCCACAATCTTTGAACGGCTCGAAAGGTTCATCTTGAAGCTGATAAACAAAGGTCGTGTAAACTCCATATCTCATTGCGTGTGCAATAGTCCTAAGAATAAATGCAGCTTGAATTGTCTCACCGTCATTGTCACCGCCTAAAGCATAGGATGAGTATCCGTATTCTGTTAGATGCCACCTATGATTAAGATTGTTCTTTTCAATATAGCTGTGCATGTCTCTAATCTTGGTCAACACAGACGGGTTATCTTTAAATAAACTAACTTCTGGCGGTATAATGAGTTGGAACTTGGCATCAAAAGAGTATGCGTGCATCTGTATATCAGTGTATAGATTTATATTGACATCTTCAATTCTAGTGTTCTTTGCTTTCTCTTGCCAAAATTCATATCCAGATGCAGTTCTGTCAGATGTGCAAAATCTTATGTTTGATTTATTCTTAACTAAAGCATCGTGCATGCCTTTAGCCCATTGGTTATGATGTTCTATACTAGGTTCTCCATGTGGTTCATTCCAAGCTTCAATGACATCAATTTCATCTTCTAAACTCTTTGACATATAATGACCATATTTGAAACCTGCCCAATAAGGGTCGCTTTTCATTTCTTCATATGTGAGAGACTTGTTAGGATATTTTAAATATATCTGGTTTCCTTTTCCATCTTGATTAAAAATGAGTTCTGGTGAAGCAAAGTTTGTTTTAAATAAATTATCATAAATGCAGAATCTTGACTTCCAAGCGGCATTTGTTGTTCCCCATCCACTATTTATATTAGGGCATGTGGCCATGTTGGGTTCTGGAAATTTTATTTTAAATGGAAGTTTGATGCCATTTTTATTTACAAAATCATGAGAAGCTAAAACGAATATTCTGTTTGCTGAAAAAATGGATGCTTTCGACCGTAGTGTGTCATCAAGCCAACCATCTGTCTTAGAACCTAGTAATATGTTCCCATTAAACCCTATAACATCGTAAAATGTCCTGTGGTTTGTTTCTGATGGCTCTGGTGGCTCTATTACTGGTGGCTTGGTGTGACTGGTGTCTGAAATGGTTATCGTTCCTTTAAACCACCCGAATTTTTCGGAGTTCAAATCTAGTTTGATAATTTGACCACTCAATTGAAGCGTCAAAAATAAGAGTATGGGTATCATTAAGTTTTTCATAGGTCAAAGATAGTCATTTGTTGTATAATATCAAAATAAGACCCACCAAATGGGAATGGCAGGTCTAACGGCAATCTAATACGTTCGGCTAGTTAACAACAACAAACATCCCATTTCGATTAGATTGTTTGAGTGGTCTAATTCTCTCTAGTATTTGGTACTAGGCATAAATTAGACACTCGCTTTATGGTGCATGTCGACTTTCATACGTTTTACATGCACACGTCCTGTTGGATTTGTCTTTATTGTGGAGTTGTGACAGTTATAAAATTAGAGTTAAATTTTGAATAAGGA
>Ga0256844_10000160_pt1 | contig 27506 bp, 31 predicted proteins | sample MusselsmetaG_FD_189100 | JGI IMG/M metagenome (GOLD analysis project Ga0256844, IMG submission 189100) | Mussel associated microbial communities from hydrothermal vent at the East Pacific Rise, Pacific Ocean - Mussels | ecosystem: Host-associated > Mollusca > Shell > Unclassified ... | reverse complement strand
AGTGATTCATATTAATCGCAATGGAGGAATCATATTGTGAATATCAGAAAAGTTACATCTATGACCATGCTTGTCTCCTTTATCTTTTTAGTGATGACATCAATCCTTCTGTATATTGTTCCCCATGGACGAGTGGCGTATTGGTCAGACTGGCATTTATGGGGCTTGACCAAAGGGGAATGGGGTAACTTGCATATCAATCTAGGTTTTCTATTTCTTTTTGCCGGATTTTTTCATATTTTTTACAATTGGTCTCCGATAAAATCCTATATGAAAAATAAATCGAGAGAACTGAGAGTATTTACACCTTCTTTTAATGTTGCTTTGCTCTTGAGTGTTGTTGTCGGCGTTGGAACTTATCTTGAGATTCCACCCATGTCGACGGTTATTAATTTTAGTGAATCAATCAAGGATAGGGCTTCTGAAAAATATGGGGAACCACTCTATGGTCATGCAGAGCTGTCTTCATTAAAGTTTTTTTACCAGGCGACAAAATTTAGATCTCGAAAAGTCCATTGAACTTCTTAATAAATCAAATATTACAATTAGTGATGCAAGCGTAACTCTGGCAGTTATTGCCCGTGATAATGACTTTACTCCTCAAGATATCTTTGAAATCATTAAAACGGCATCGATCAATAAAGAAAATAAAGGGGATCTTTCCTTTCCAGATACCCCAATGTCCGGTTTTGGTACTATGACCCTTGGTAACATATGCAGTGAATATGATCTGATGTTTCAAGTCGTCCGTCAAAGTCTTTCTGAAAGTGGTTTGGAAGCAGAATCCGGGATGACGGTTAAGGAGATAGCAGTGAATAATGATAAGAACCCAATGGATATTTTTGAACTTCTCCAAGGAATAGCAAATGAGTTGCAAAAGAAGTGACAGAATAGTGGCAATGATTGCTATCATTCTGTTTTTGTATAATTTGGACTCCTCTGTATACAAACCCAGGCTACTGAATCATTGGAGGTCAGCGAACGTATTCTTCGGGATAAGATGAATAAAGCAGGGATTAGAAGCAGGATTTTGGTGGGTAAAACTGAGGATTTTCAGTAAATAAACTAAGCGCCTGGAGTAATTCCTTAAGGCGCTTAGTTTATTCTAAGCTAGAACATCGGATTTGTTGTTAGCTGTTTTTTCTACAGGTTTTGATATAATCTTTTGTTAATGATGGATGACCGCTAGTCACTTTGGAAGCTTCAGCTGATAAGGATTCATTCAGGAATTCTCCAACCTGAGCATAGGTCATTCCTTTTTTTACAGCCTCATCTACCAGCTTTACGAATTTGTTTTCATCAGCTTTCTTTTTAAAGTAGGAGAGGATTTTGTGTGGTGCTTCTTCAATTTTTTTAGCAGGTTGTTTTGCTTTTTTATTAGCAGCTGGTGGAGTAGTGGGAGCAGCTGGTGGTGGAGTCGAAGCAAGACTCTTGATTGAGCTTTGCATGGTGGCGAGCTCTGCTTTCATACCACTGATAGCCGTATCTACTTTTTCCTGAAGATCATCATCGCTACTACTGTCATCATCACTTCCCATGGCGGCTAAGGTCGTCTCAAGTTCTGCGAGCTTATCACCGAGTGGTTTTACTGATCCTTGAATAGCCGTAATATCAGAAGCTAGTTTTTTGGTTGCTTCTTCAACAGATGCTGTCGTTGCTCTGTTTTCAAGTTCTTCACTGGCAGTGGTAACTTTTTCATCAAGTTTTGCAATTTCTTCAGTGGCACCTGTTATTGATGAGCTTACAGTGTGAAGAGTTTTTTCAAGGCCAGCAACATTTTCTTGAAGATCGTCGATCTGGCTTCCAAGTTTGTCCTGACTACTGCGGAGGGGACTTAAGTCTTCGTCACTGAGAGACGTAACAACGGCTACTTTTTTGGAAGAACATTTGGTAGCACATACACTATTGATGAGTTTAGTTGAATCAGAAAATTTGTCTTTAAACTCAGCATATGTCTTTGTGCAGGTGTTTGCATCGTACATAAAAAGGATGCCAAAGTATATTCCAAACACTACGGCGATACTTACAGGTATTGCGATTGTAATACCAATTAGAAAAAGTGTGGCGGAGAAAAGAGAGGAAATGGTTCCTGTTATACCACCTGAATCACCTGCAGCAAACGCATAAATAAAGAAAATACAGAGTATCAGTATGATACCTGATTTCACAAGTGATAATTGTAATTCTTGGTTTTTCATAAGTTGTTCCTCCGAACACGGCAAAGATGGACAAAAAAAAGAGTATCACCTATAGGTATTAGACGTCTAATCCTTACAAGGTAATGAAATCTGGGTTATTTTGTGAATCATTAATACCATAAAAACTACGTAATCATAACAGATATATTTCAAATGGATAGGAGAATTATACACAATTTTGAAGAAATTAAAAAAAAAATGTATTTTTCACTAAAAAGTAAATGTTTTAACTATGCTTTAATGAAGAGAGGCTCTGTGAAAGGGGCACAGAGCCTTTTGGGGTTGCAAAAAGAATGCTACTACATGATACTCTTAATTACTGTTGTTGCATAATTTATAAATTGTTGCGGAAGGACACCCATAACGACAATAGCAACCAGCAGAAAGACTGCTGTGGCACTGATCACTATTGTAGGTTTGACAATGGCTCGCCTCTCTGGATCAGTGGTATATGTTACACGGATGACGGATAAATAGTAGTAGATGGCAATGGCAGTATTAATGGCAGCCAGGATAACAACAATCCTGTGCCCTTCCACAAATGCACCTGTAAGTAGCATGAATTTCCCCATAAATCCGACAAATGGAGGGATTCCTGCTAGAGAAAATAATCCGACAGCTAAAGTAAAGGCCATAATGGGTGATCGCTTATGAAGTCCTGAAAGGTCTTCAATCATGAGGTTCTCACCTTTCTCAGAAACTGTGCATATTACCAGAAAACAGGCAAGGTTCATGAGAACATATCCAACTATATAGTACATTGCGTTTGCATAACCAGTGATTTGGAAGGTGAGAATGCCAAGCAGTACAAATCCGGCATGGGCGATACCTGAGAAGCCAAGCATACGTTTCACATCCTTCTGGATTAGAGCAGAAAGATTTCCATAAAACATAGAAGCAACAGCGCAAACCATCAGGAGATTGAGTATTACATGGCCCTCGCCACTGAAAAGGCTGATAAGCCGAATCAACATGGCAACGGCAGCAAGTTTTGGAACAGATGCAATAAATGCTGTAGTTTCGTTTGAGGCTCCTTCATAAACATCCGGTACCCAAAAGTGGAAGGGAAAGATGGCAAGTTTATAAAAGAACCCGGCAACAACCATCATCATTGCAATAACGGCAGCAGGGGTATCCCATATTGTTGTGAGCTTTGTGACAATGACTGAAAGCTCAGTGGAACCTGTTAGTCCATACATGTAACTCATACCAAATAGCATAAATCCTGTTGCAGCAACTCCAAAGAGCAAATATTTAATTCCTGCTTCCATTTGAAATCTAAACTCGCCTGATTCATCACGCATGGGAACCATGATGTAGACTGCAAACGATGAGAGTTCCAGAGAGATAAAGATGGAGAGCAGTTCAACACTTGAAACAAGCATCATAAGCCCAAGAACGCTCACGAACATAAAGAGATAATATTCGGGCCGTACTTTTACTGGTATTCCTTTAAGCCTATTACCAAAGAGAAGTACAATCAGCATAGCTCCAGAGATCAGGATTTTGAAAACCTGGGAAAAGAGATCGATCTGGTATGCATTAAAAAAGAGTTTTCCGGTTTGGGAATAGCTGAGAATAGTTGCTCCAAAAATTGCGATACCGAGTCCGAGAGCAATATTATTTGTTGTATTTCCATCGGCTTTGCCAAGGCTTATTATGAAGATGATAAGGCTTGCACCCAACAGTGTTAACTCAGGGAGAAATTGCATTTTTATACCTTTTGCGAAACGTTAATGATGAACGTTGTTACTGTGTAATTAAGTCTGCTACTGCCACAATCTGGCCATGATAGCTTTGATATTTTGTCAGTAGGTTTTCAACACTTACATGAATGAGATCAATATAGGGCTGTGCTCCCAATCCAATCCAGAAGACAAAGAACAGGAACGGTGCAAGGGTTACAATCTCACGAAGATTCAGATCTTCAATCCATGATTGATCAGGATTGTCAGTTCCACCCCAGACAATTTTTTGCAGCATGCGAAGCATATAGGCAGCAGCGAGCACGGCACCGGGTATGGCCGCGAGAGCTAGCCAGATGGAATGCTTAAAGGTTCCGGCAAGGATCATGAATTCTCCAACAAAACTGTTTGTTGCGGGAAAACCAAATGATGACAGTGAGAAGAATGTGAGGAAGGTCACATAGATCGGCATGTGCTTTCCAACACCTGTTGCATCACGGAGTTCTCTTGAGTGTGTTCGTTCATACATCATTCCGATACAGAGAAAGAGGGCACCGGTGGTGATACCATGATTGATCATCTGGAGAATGGCACCTTCGACACCGGTGGTATTTAATACAAAAATGCCAAGTGTGACAAAACCCATGTGTCCAACTGATGAATAAGCAATCAGCTTTTTCATATCACTCTGGGCAAGAGCTGTAAATCCTCCATAAATGATACCTGCAATGGATAACCACAGGATTGCAGGAGCTAAAGTCATTGTGGCTTCAGGCGTTATGGGAATCGCAAAGCGAAGGAAACCATAGGTGCCCATTTTTAAAAGCACCGATGCCAGTATTACAGAACCGGCAGTGGGTGCTTCAACGTGTGCTGCCGGCAACCATGTGTGGAAAGGAAACATGGGAACTTTGATGGCAAATGCCAGAAAAAAGGCAAGGAACAGGAATATCTGGGCGGTGCTTGAGTAATTCTGCCACATCATTTCAGGGATAAAAAAGCTGTATCCATTGTGGATATACAGCCAGATGATGGCAACAAGCAGCATGACAGAGCCAGCAAGGGTATACAAAAAGAATTTAACTGATGCGTAGATTTTTCTTGGTCCACCCCAGATAGCAATGAGCATATACATTGGGATCAGCATTGCTTCCCAGAGGATATAAAACAGTACAAAATCAAGTGCCATAAACACACCAAGCATGGCACATTCCATGATAAGCAGACAAACCATAAATGCTTGAACTCGTGTTTTTATATAACTCCATGAAGCAAGAACACAGAGTGGCATAATAAAAGTTGTCAGCATGATAAGCAGAATAGATATTCCGTCAATTCCAATTACATACTGAATGTTCAATGATTGTATCCAGTCAACCCGTTCAACAAATTGAAACTTGCTGCTGGTTTTGTCGAACTCGCTTATCAGGGGAATGGATAAGATTGCAGTGAATGTGGTAATACCGAGCGCCCAGTATCGTGCAAAAGATTCATTCCTTATAAAGAGCAGTAGTATTGCTCCGGCCAGAGGCAGGAAGATCAGAGTGCTCAGAATATGTGGATATTCATTGCTGTAGAGTAGAAATTTATCCATTTCCAGTATTCCTTGATATCAGTTTTTTTATGACCAAACGTAGGCTACAAGTATTACGGCTACGAAGGAGACCGTGTAGTAAATAGTCTGTTGGATTTCACCGCGCTGCAGAACCATGGTGACTCTGCGGCCAATGGCACGAATACAGCGGGCCGTTCCGTCAACCACACCATCAATGCCATTCCAGTCGAACCATGACCAGAAGGCAGAAGTTATCATCAGACAGTTGATGCCAACGGATTTGTAGAATCTGCCCACAGCATTGTCAAGCCACTGCAGAGGATTTTGAACAGTCCATAAGAAAGCCCGTCCACCCATGCGGTAGAACCAGTCCAGATCAAGGCTGGTGGTATCTTTTGGCATCACGTATTTGCGAAGCATGAAGAAACCAAAAGCTGTGAAGGCCATAATTTGGATAGTTTCACTGAGATGGTAGGCATTGTATGGATGAAAAACGACTTCAGTATTTGGAAGCATGTTGTACAGAAATGGTGTGTAGCAGCCAAGAAAGATACAGAGGAACCCGCCGATGGTCATGGCAAGCTGCATGTTCCAACCTGGATCCTGTGCCTTTTCCCATGTTTCTTCAGAACAGTTATTTTTACTAAAGAAAATAAGATAGGGAAGTCTTAGTCCTGCGGCCAGGAATGTTCCGGCTGATACTAATGTGAGGGCAAATCCTGCCCAGAGCAGGTGTGATTCGAATGCTGCGGTAATGATCATAGATTTAGATATGAATCCTGACATTAAAGGAAGACCGGAAACAGCAAGTCCGCCAATGAGCATGAAGATCATGGTTGCGGGCATCTTTTTATAGAGTCCGCCAAGTTGGGTCAGCTTCTGTCTTCCGGTGGTTGTGAGAATTGCACCAGCTGCCATAAAGAGCAGGCCCTTATAGAGAATATGAGCAAAGGCATGGGCACAGGCACCATTTATGGCAAGAGTAGTTCCAATGCCAACACCTGCCACCATGTAACCAACCTGGGATACAATCTCCCAGCCAAGGAGTTTACGGACATCATTTTCCATTATCGCATAAATAATGCCGTAAATGGCCATGATGACGCCAAGATAGATGAGAATTTCAAAACCGGAACAGCTTCGGATCAGCGTGTAAACAGCAGTTTTGGTTGTAAAGGCACACATAAATACTGCACCAGTTGCAGTTGCTTTGGAATAGGCATCGGGCAGCCAGGAATGGAGTGGCGGAACCGCAGCATTTAACATCAGCCCTGCCATAATCAGCCAGGTATAAAGTTCTGGCGAAGAGACATTAAGTTGTTCAAAACTTAAACTTCTAGTTGCCTGGAAGCGAAGTACAAATCCCAGCAGGAGAACAACTCCTCCAAATGTATGGACCAGAATATAGCGATAACCAGCAGCAAGTGCCTCGTCATCTTTTCTTGCCCAGATGAGAAATGTTGAGGCAAATGCCATCATTTCCCAAAACAAAAAGAGAGTGATGTAATCTGCGGCATAAATAGCGCCAAGAGAGCCTGCAACATAGAACCAGGCAGCTATATGTTGCCACTCATCTTCCACGTGCATGCCGTAAATGGTACCGATTATGGCCATCAGTGACATGATAAAAGCAAAAATCATGGACAATCTGTCAACGCGGCCAAAGGTAAGTTCCCAGTCCATAAAATGGAAGATACCGTAGATACCGGCATGCTGACTCAGATAAATAACATCAATAAATGTAAGCAAAGGGACCAGAAATAAATATGGTTTTCTAAACGGTCCCCTCACCATGGGCAGCAGACAAGCGCCCACTATCATAATGAGTGCCGGGTGAATAAAACTAATTGTCATAGTAATCCTCCCGGGCCTGGATCCCGCTTTTGCCATACCATCTGGCAACCATGATTATGATGGCACAGCTTCCAAGACCAAACAATGCCCAGAACCCAGGTATCGTTTTTTCAGCCCAGGTGTGAGCGTGGCTGGTATCTACAGTCATGCTCCAGATTACTATAAAAGCCATTACTCCATAGCAGGAGTAGGCAACATACCGCAACCGTTCTCGAAGATAGTCAATAAGATTTACAATCATCCTGTCACCACATGTACGAGTTTCATCATAACGTTAGGGAAGATTCCAAGGAGCACGGATATCGTACATGCAATTACAATGGGAATAAGCATGGACAATGGCGCTTCCTTGATGCCTTGATATGTTTCACCTTCAGGGCGTTTACCAAAAAATGCTTTATAGGTGACCGGGGCAAAATATCCGACATTGAGCATGGTTGAGGCAATCAGGATAAGGAGTATTCCCATCTGATGTGCTTCAATTGAACCAATAAGCAGGTTCCATTTTGTGACAAATCCTGCCACAGGCGGGGCTCCGATCATGGAGAGTGATGCTATAAAGAAGCAGGCAAAGGTAATTGGCATGGTTTTGCCAAGTCCTCCCATTTCTGAGAGATCTTTTTTATGTGCGGCAATCATAATTGCACCGGCACAGAAAAAGAGGGTGATCTTGGAAAATGCATGGTTCACAATGTGAATGAGACCACCATCAATTCCGGATGGAGTGAGGAGTGCCACACCAAGGATAATATACGAGAGCTGAGATATGGTTGAATAGGCGAGTCGTTCTTTTAAATTGTTCTTTGACAGTGCCAGAACCGATGCTGCAATTACCGTAAATCCAACAAAGTAGGCAGTTGGAATACCAAGATTTAAAGCATGCATGGTATCTACACCAAAAACATAGAGCATTGTACGGGTGGTACAGAATACCCCAACCTTTACAACGGCAACTGCATGGAGCAGTGCTGAGACCGGAGTCGGAGCAACCATGGCACCAGGCAGCCAGTGATGGAAGGGCATGACACCATTTTTGGCAAAACCGAAGAGACAGAAAACATACAGCATGATCACTGTCCAGTTTTTGATATTGCCCGAAGAAAGCCCCTCGGTGAAGAGGCCGTCCGAGATATTGGTTGGGAAGTCGAGGGTTCCCGTGAGAACATAGATCAAAATAAGAGCCGGTAACAGGAAGAGTTTGGCTGTTGTTGTGAGATAGACAATGTATTTCTGGGCACCGGCATATCCGTCTTTGTCCTGTGCATGAGCAACGAGTGGGTAGGTGCAGACTGAAACAACCTCGTAGAACAGATACATGGTAAAAAGATTGTCTGAAAAGGCAACGCCGATGGCTCCAAAGATGGCCAAAGCAAAACAGGCGTTAAAGCGTGTCTGGGCGTGTTCCTTGTGTGCTCTCATGTACCCTAGGGAATAGTAGACAGCAATAGTCCACAGCGATGAGGCAACGAGTGCAAATATCATGGACATTCCGTCTGCCCGAAGTGTTACGGTAAGGCCATCCAACACTGTGAACATGTGATATTCAAGAATTTTACCATGAAGAACATCAGGGAGCATAGTGGCAACAATTACCAGAAGTATAATTGAGGCTACTGAGGAGACACCCTCGCGTACATTCTCATTTTTTCCTACAAACATGACACCAAGTGTGCCAAAGAGCGGAACCAGAAGCGCGAAGAGAAGTTTTACGGAATGAACCGTTTCTATTTCCATGACAGGGGTTCCTCTTTCCTAACCTTTAAGATCGACGATATCTTCAATGTCGACTGATTTGTAATTTCGATATACTGCAATGGTAATACTGAGACCGATGGCAGCTTCAGCAGCAGCAATGGCCATGATAAAGAGAGCAAATATCTGCCCCACAGCAGGATCAGGGGCTGTGAATCTGTTAAAAGCCATAAAATTAATGGAGGCAGCTGCCAGGATCAGTTCTGCTGAAATAAGCATCCCAACCAGTGTTCTGCGCGAAACCATACCATAGACACCCATTGAAAAAAGAAGGGCTGCCAGAACAAGGTAAGTGCTCAGGTTGTTGTGAAGATTGAGGATCGACATTTATTTACTCCTTCCCTTACGGCCAATGACCAGGGATCCGATAATTGCAATGAGCAGAACAATGGAAACCAGTTCGAAGACCATTGAATAGGTGGTAAGTAATTTAGAACCGATTACTTTCATGCCCCCCATATTGACTTTGGGCATAACGGTGAATTCGGTTTTTAAAGCCAGGCTGATCATAGCAAAAGCTATTAAACCAGCAGTGATGATACCAAAGGGGCCACTTAATACACTTGGTGGGCCCTGTTTTTTATCCTCTTCAGGGGCTGCAAGCAAAATAGCAAAAGAGATGGTGATACAAACAGCACCCACGTAAATCAGCATTTGCATCATCGCCAGAAAAGGTGAATTCAGGTAATAGTAAATTGCAGCTACTCCAATAAAGCAGACAGCAAGCCCTTGCACCGCATGAATAAGTTGCCTTGCATTAAATGCAATGATTCCGCCGATGAGTGTGGTGGCAAGCATCATCAGAAAGATTATTCCTGCTGCTTCATCGGCGAATCCGCCGAGTCCATCAGTAGTGAGGATACTGATGATCCCGGAAGAAACCTGGTCAGTTGCGTTCATGAGTTTCTCTCCTTCAATCGATTAAGCAGGTTGAAATGAAAATCTTCCTTGCGGGTTGAAGCAAGGTTATATTCTTTGGAAAATTCGATGGCCCCGAATTTGCAATTTTCAATGCACTGTCCGCAAAGGGAACATGTCGTGAAGTTAAGGTCGTATCCGGTCAGGATTTTTTTCTTTTTGGTTTTCATTTCTCCTTTGGCTTCCACTTCGTATGTCTCCGTTTTAGTCGTAATGGAAATGCAACCGGAAGGACAGCCACGCTGGCACATCATGCATGCTACGCATTTAGGTTTACCGTTTTCATCCTCAATCAGTTCTATATGACCGCGGTAGCGGTCACACATCTTCAGGGTTTCGAAGGGGTAAGGGACAGTGACCACAGGTTTGAAAAATTCCTTGAAGGTGATGGAAAGCCCTACAGCCAGACTATACAGTCCCAGAAAAATTTCATTAAAATAGGTGCCCATATTAAAATACCTTTAGTAATCCGGCTGTGAGCAGCAGGTTAAACAGTGAGACTGGAATGAGTATTTTCCAGCTCAGATTGAGTAATCCGTAAACAGTGGTTCGTGGAAATGTCCAGCGGATCCAGATAAATGAAAAAATAAGAAGGTAGATTTTTATAAGGAACCACCAGACACCGGGATACAGTCCAAGCGGGCAGCCCCAGCCACCAAGAAAAAGAATGGTAATGAGACTGGCCCCGATAACGATATGGGCATATTCTCCCATAAAGAAGAGTCCAAATCCCATGCTGCCGTATTCCGTATGGAATCCGGCAACCAGCTCACTTTCTGCTTCGGCCAGATCGAATGGCGCCCGGTTGGTCTCAGCGAGTGAACAAATGAAGAAGATTAGAAAGGAAACAGGCATTAAAGGGCTGTTAAGTGATGGGATAATGTGCCAGTTTAATATTCCACCCGATTGAGACAAGGCAAGTTCTCTAAGGTTCATGGTACCTGTCATCATAACGATGGTGGTTACAGTGATGAGCATGGGAATTTCGTAGGCAATATGCTGAGAGACTGCTCGAACAGATGCCATAACACTATATTTGTTTCGTGAGCCCCAACCGGCAAGAAGGATGGCGAAACTGCCCAATGATGCAAAGGCAAAGATCATAAGCACACCGATATTCATTGAATGCGCTACAATTGTATCACTGAAGGGAATGGTCACAAAACTTGTAATAGCAGGGGCCATGGCAAGAATAGGCGCAACCAGAAAGAGTGCTTTGTCAGCTCCTCCTGGAATAACCAGCTGCTTGGTCATTAGTTTTATACCATCAAGCGGAGGCTGTAATAATCCGAACAAGTTGACATTAGGACCAGGGCGCCGCTGAATACGGCCGGCACCTCTGCGCTCAGCCAGTACAAGATACGCTGCATTTGCTGCTGCAAATGCGATGGCAATGACCACCGCAACAAGTGCATTTAAAATAGTTAAGTCCATGCGATTTCTCCCTTATCGGTCAATTTCAGGTATGACCAGGTCAAGACTTCCCATCATAGCCAGAGCGTCCATTATCATCATTCCCTGGCAGGCTTCATCAAAAAGGTGCATATTAGAATACGTTGGAGAGCGAAGCTTGAAGCGATAGGCATTCTTTGTGCCATCACTTACTATTCGTATGCCAAAACTGCCCCTTGCTGTTTCCACAGCCTGATAGTAATCACCCTTTGGAGGTTTAATTAATTTTGGCTTTTTCTTAGGAATTATGGGCCCGTCAGGTAATTTATCCAGACCCTGTTCTATGATTCGAAGCGATTGTACCATCTCATCCATGCGAACCTTGTAGCGCGCCATAGAATCACAGTCGTGGTACACCGGAACATCAAAATCAAACTCAGGATAGACTGAATATGGCTCATTTTTTCGTACATCAAAATCAATTCCGGAACCACGCGCGACAGGACCTGTTGCCCCATATTTGCGGCACATTTCAGCAGAAAGTGGGCCGATATCTTCCAGCCGTTTCCTGAAGATTATGTTGCCCGTGACAAGGGCTGCATATTTTTTAAGTGATTTATGCATTCTTGGGATGAAGGCTCTTGCTGCAGCAATAAAATCATCATCAACATCGTTGTACAAGCCGCCAAATCTGAAATAGCAGTAGGTAAGGCGTGATCCGGTGACAGCTTCAAGCATATCAAGAATATGTTCACGATCCTGGATAGCGTACATCAGGGGGGAAAATCCGCCAAGATCCATTACAAAAGCGCCGAACCAGAAGAGATGTGATGCAACCCTGTTCAGTTCCACCATGATGGCACGAATATATTCGGCACGTTCCGGAACTTCGATGCCTGCCGCCCGTTCAATCGCCAGTACATGACCGTGGGTATAGCCCATGGCACCAAGATAATCGAGGCGACTCAGATTTGGTAGTACCTGTGGATAGGTTCTGTTTTCGCCCATCAACTCATGCATACGATGGATGTAGCCAAGCACGGTTTCGGCTTTGACAATATACTCACCATCCATTTCCATCTTTACCCGAAGAACGCCATGGGTTGCAGGATGTTGCGGGCCAACGTTCAGGGTGAAAGTCTCGCCCGGTTGGATAGTAATGACTGGTCCACTCATGGTTTGAAATCCTTTAAGAGGGGATGAAAATCTGCATCTTCAGGAAGGAGCAGCGGGATGAGATGCGGATGTCCATCAAATTTAATACCAAAAAAATCATGGGTCTCTCGTTCATGCCAGTTGGCACCTGCGTAAATTTTTGAGATAGTAGGAACTTTTGGCTCTGAGCGTGGGGTGCGGGTACGAATAACAATACGACAGGTATCAAAGTCATATCTGGAAAAATCATAGACTACTTCGAGTTGGTCTTCTTTAATCCAGTCAACTCCAGTGATACTCTCAAGAAAAAACCCTGCTTTATCGATGATCATTACAGCAGCAAGAAGTTCGCCGGTATCGAGCTGTACATCAATGTCATAGCCATATTTTGCATGATCTCTTTCGATGAGACCGTTCACACGTGGCTCTTCTTTCTGTTTAGCCGGCTTTTTTTCTTCTCCGTCTTTATCAGTTGCTTCCATAACAGGTTCTTCAGCAATCGGCTCCGGGTCAGGGAAAAGATCCTGTAGTGCTTGTTTCACATTTTCGTTTATCATTTTTTAATTCCTCTTTAACCCTCTGCTTCAGGATCTTTCCATCGATCCCACCCGGATACCTTGTTCTCAAGTTTGAGGATTCCTTCAAGCAACGCCTCAGGCCGTGGCGGGCAACCCGGGATGTAAATATCAACGGGAAGGAACTGGTCAGCTCCAAGTACAATGGAGTATTGGCCTTCAAAGGCAAAAGGTCCACCGGATATTGCGCAATTACCAAGTGCAATCACCCATTTAGGTTCTGGCATCTGGTCATAGAGAACCTTGATACCAGGCATCATTTTTTTTGTAACGGTGCCAGCAACAATCATCACATCAGACTGCCTCGGGGAAGGTCGAAAAACTTCAGCACCGAAACGCGACATGTCAAATCTGGCGCAACCGGTGGCCATCATTTCAATGGCACAACAGGCAATACCAAAGGTGAGGGGCCAAAATGAATTTGCACGACCCAGATTGATAAGTTTGTCGGCAGCGGCAAATTGAACGGCTGACGAGGGTATCGGTTCTAACGGCGACGGTACGTTCTGCGTTCCCATTTGAAGACTCCCTTGATCCATGCGTAAACGATTGTGAGTGATAAGATTCCAACAAAAATGACAATTTCAACGAAATCTCGGTAGACTATCCCAATATCCTGTAGTTCCTGACCATTGTAGGCTAGTGCTACGGGAAAAAGAAAGAGGACATCAACATCAAATGCGAGAAAAATTAATGCGTAGAGGAAAAAGACTGAACCGTATCGGATCCAGGAATCACCAATTGGATCCATACCACATTCGACAGGTTGACTGGTTTTTCTGTTGAATTGTCTGGTGCCTCTTGGCATCAGGATGTAAACAATTATGATTGGCCCTATGGCAAATAGTGTTCCGCCAATAGTGAAAGCTGTGATCCATAATATATTATCACGGTAGAGAAAATCAGAAAATTGAAGCTCCATCTAAAAAACCTCTTGCAGTTGAGTGGAAGTCTTTCCGATAAGTATAAGTTAAACTAATTAATGAAATCGATTTTACTTGTCAATTGAAAAGTGAACAATGATTCATTGGATTTACTGCCCCTTGGTGGTTCAAAAATATGTTAGGTGCTGTGGTAAAAAAAAAGTACTAAAGGAAAAGTATTGAGAAAAAGGTTATAAATGATATGTTTAAAAATCCCTAATTAATAAAAACGATATATATCATCAGAAAATTTGAACAAAGGTCTTTTATTGTATGTCTATTACACTAAGGCAACTTGAAATATTCATTGCCGTTGCAGAGACTGCCCAGGTAACGAAAGCCAGCAAAAAGCTTTTTGTTACTCAATCTGCAGTGAGTATGGCTCTAGCCGAGCTTGAAAATCAGTTAGGTGGTTCCCTTTTTGACAGGCATGGTCGTAGTTTGCTGCTCAACGAACGTGGAAGGTATCTACTTCCATTATCTAAAGAGATCCTCTGTCAGGTAGGTAACGTTGAGAATATCATGTCGGAGAAGAACGACACGTTGCACGGCCGAATTAATGTGGTGGCTTCTACCACCATTGGTGATTACATCCTGCCATATCTTATTGGTGCCTTTAAACGGATGCATTCCCAGGTTCATATTAATTTACTGGTGCATCACACCCGGTATGCTGAAAGCCTGGTACTTGACGGCAAGGTTGAGGTTGGTTTTGTTGAAGGGCATGTGAATAATCCTGATACTGTTAAACGTCTCTGGTTTGAAGATGAGCTTGTTGTTATTGCAGGTCCTACTGATCCACTATCTCATAAACGAAAATTTGATGTTAAAACTGATTTTACCAACACCAGATGGATTATGCGTGAGGAAGGCTCAGGAACTGTCGCTATTTTCAGAGAAAAGATGAAAAACTACCTTGACCAGATCAATGTGATCATGGAGATGGGTCATCCTGAGTCGATAAAAAAAGCTGTTGAGTCAGGAGTTGGTCTTGCATGTCTTTCGTCCCTTACCGTTTGTCGGGAAGTTGAGCATGGATGGCTTAAAACCCTCCAGTTTGAGGGTGTTGATATGAAACGGAAGCTTCAGGTCATTTCAAGAAAGAATCTGAAAATGAATGATGCATTGGCAGAATTCCTTGCCTTTTGTGATATTATGTCCACCTGCTCCCAGTCGCGTGCCTGCCTTTCGTCACCATGGAAACTTCAGTCGCTTCTTGCCAAAAACTCTGTTCAGAAAAAATAATATGAGGAAAATTGCTCTTCTGTTTGTGTTTTATTTACCCCGATTATGGAATGGCCATAATCGGGTTTTTTGTGATTAGGTGTTTTGTGTTCAAAAAAAGCTTGCACTATATTTAGGACTTGTTATCAAACAATTTAGATAACTAATGAATAATCGTATTTGGCAGTTTCAGTTTTTATTCTCTACTAAAATATAAGGAAGAATGTCATGTGGAAATCAATTCAGCCTGCTCCTCCGGATTCAATTCTGGGTTTGACCGAAGAATTTAAAAAAGATCAAAATCCGCAAAAGGTAAATCTTGGTGTTGGAGTATATAAAGACGAAGCAGGGAATACACCGGTTCTGCGTTGCGTGAAGGCAGCTGAAAAGATATTGCTTGAAAAACAGACAAGCAAAAGTTATCTCCCCATATCTGGTGATGCTGCCTATGCAGCATCTGTACAGCGTCTGATTTTTGGTGCTAATAGTGAAGTGATCTCTTCGAACCGTGCTGCAACCATTCATGCACCTGGTGGAACAGGTGCTTTGCGCGTTGGAGCAGATCTACTCCATAAATTTACACCTGATGCGAAAGTGTGGGTGAGTTCTCCTACCTGGGCCAATCACAATGGAATATTTGGCACTGCTGGTTTTGAGATTACACAATATGCATATTACAACCCTGAAAGCCGGGATCTTGATTTTGATAAAATGATGGCTGACCTTGAGACTGTTCCAACTGGTGATATCGTTGTCCTGCATACCTGCTGTCACAATCCGAGCGGTGTGGATTTAGTCGGAGAACAGTGGAGAAAGGTCGCAGCTCTTGCCGCAGCAAAGGGATGGATCCCTTTTCTTGATTTTGCCTATCAGGGTTTTGGGGATGGTGTGGACGAAGATCGTGTTGCTGTGGAGCAATTTGCAACAGCTGGCTGTGATTTTCTGGTGGCAAGTTCATTTTCCAAAAATTTTGGACTCTATAACGAACGAACAGGAGCAATCAGCGTCATAACGCAAAATGCGGATGAAGCAAGTGTGGCCATGAGTCATCTGAAAACGGTTGTGCGTACAAACTATTCGAATCCTCCTGCACATGGCGGGTTTGTGGCTACGATGATCCTTGATACTCCCGAGTTACATGCAATGTGGCTTGAAGAGCTTGCTGATATGCGTGATCGGATTGTGAACATGCGTAAAGCCTTGGTTGCAGGTCTTGCTGCGCAGGGTGTGGCTGGTGATTTCTCGTTTATTGAAAAACAGCGTGGAATGTTTTCTTTCAGTGGGTGGTCTGATGATGTGGTGATGAGCCTTAGAAAGAATAATAATATTTATGTGGTTGGTGGGGGCAGGATTAATCTGGCAGGGTTAACCACCGCAAACATAGAGTATGTATGTGCCGCTGTAGCGAGTGCCATGGGGTGAGTGTTCCCAGGCACAGCATCTTCGCTCACGATTGCCTCTAACCGCATAGGGAAAACTATTGCGGTTAGAGGGTAATCGAGCGAACCTGCCGCACCTGGAAACACTCATGCTTCCGGGTTTGTTTTGTAATGCACTTCTTTTAGAAAGAGTCCACGGGCTGGTGCTGTTGCGCTGGCTGTAGTGCGATCTTTGGCTTCAAGAATTATTTTAAACTCTTCTACTGTTTTTCTTCCTTTCCCAACTTCAAGCACTGTCCCTACAATATTGCGTACCATGTGACGTAGAAAACCATCACCGGTGAATACAAACTGCAGTTTATTGTTGTCGATTGTGTTTAGAGCAGCCTCATGCAAAGATCGGACACTGCCACGTCCAGTGGTAATGCTTTTGTCCCGTGATCCTGATGCCTCAAAACTTGCAAAGTCATGGGTGCCAATTAGTAAATCAAGGCATTGTTTCATTGTGGCTGTGGTTAAATTCTGGGGAATGTGTGTAGCATACAGACGAGTAATGGGAGATTGGATTACTCCAGTATCAACATCGTAAAAATATGTTTTTGAGGTTGTTGAAAAACGGGCGTGAAAATCAGGATCAGCAGTTTGTATATTAAGAATACGTATGGAAAGAGGAAGGACAGAGTTTGCACCCCTCAGAAGGTCACTCAGGGATATGCGAGATTCTGTTTCGAAGCTGGCAACCATAGCAAGTGCGTGAACACCTGCGTCGGTTCTGCCAGCTCCATGAAGCACTACAGATTTATTGGTGATTGTTCCAAGGACATGTTCAAGTTCTCCTTGAATGGTAGGCGCGTTTAATTGTTTTTGCCAGCCGCTGAAATCTGTGCCGTCAAAGGCAATTGTAACTTTTAGATTAGGCATGGCATAAAACGATCAGGGGAAGAAGGGAGCCCCTTCAAGTCCTGTGCTTTCTTCAATTCCGCACATTAAATTCATGTTGTGTACTGCCTGGCCTGCTGCACCTTTAACAATATTATCAATTGCGGTGACAACAATTATTCTATTTGCTCGTTTGTCTATTGCATACCCGATGTCACAAAAGTTTGATCCCCTCACATGCTGTGTCGCAGGAAACGATCCTTCTGGAAGTAGCCGAACAAAGGGCTCCATCTCATACATATCCGCATACAGTTTACGTAAATCATTTTCAGAAATAGTTGATGTAAGATTTGCGTAACTGGTACTTAATATTCCACGGGCAATGGGAAGCAGATGCGGTGTAAATGATATTGTCACTTTATCTTTATGTAAGACACTCAGTTCCTGCTCGATTTCAGGAAGATGCCGATGGGTTCCACCTACTTTATAGGCTTTGAAACCATCATGAACTTCACAAAATAGCGTGCCGACATTGGCTGCCCGTCCTGCTCCTGTGGTTCCGGATTTTGAGTCAACAATAATAGTGTCAGGATTAATTAAGCCTTCCTGTAACAGGGGGGCGAGACCAAGTATGACAGATGTTGGGTAACAGCCGGGATTTGCCACAAGGCGTGCTTTTTTTATCTGCTCCCGATAGAGTTCCGGTAAACCATATGCCGCTTCTTTGATAAATTCAGGTGAGGAGTGTTCCTGGTACCATTCTTCGTAAGTAGCAACATCACGTAAACGATAATCAGCAGACAGATCAACAACCTTTTTGCCTTCCTTTAGCAGTTGTGGAACAAGATCCATGGCTGTTTTGTGTGGAACCGCTGCAAAAAAGAGATCAGCACATTTGCAGAGCTCATCAATGGACAGATTTTCACATATTAGATCTGTTTTTCCTAGAAGGTTTGGAAACACAGCTGATAGTGGTTTGCCCGCATATTGACGGGACGTTGCCGCTGTAAGTTCAAGTTCTGGGTGATTACAAAGGATACGGGCAAGCTCTACCCCGGTGTAGCCGGAGGCTCCAATAATGGCAACACGTAACATGGCACTTTCCTGGTGAAAAATTTAAATAAAAAAAGGGAATAACAGTTACCTGTTATTCCCTTTTATAAAACTGCCTGTAATAAAAGCGCCTTTGCTTATTCTCCGGAAGAAGTGGAGAAAAACAAAATCGCAGTAAAACAGTTTAGCGTTTAGAGAACTGAAATTTGGCGCGGGCGCCTTTTTGACCGTATTTCTTACGCTCTTTCATACGAGGGTCACGGGTAAGAAGACCTGATTTCTTCAGGGTAGTTCTGTTGTCTATATTCACTTCAAGAAGTGCACGGGAAATACCATGGGTCAGTGCATCAACCTGAGCAGACTTTCCACCACCAAGGAGTGTGGCTATAACGTCAAAGTTTTCAAAAGTATCTGTTACTTTGAATGGCTTATCAAGCTTATGAATTTTGAAGGTTTTACCAAAGTAATCTTCCGGGGTCATTTTATTGACTAAAAATTTTCCGGTACCTGGTGTGAGCCATACTTTTGCAACAGCAGTTTTTCTTTTGCCTGTGGCGTAAAAACGATCTTGAGCCATGATTTAATATCTCCGTAAATTCTATCTTTATTATATATCTAAATCAGCAGGCATTTGTGCTGCGTGAGTATGCTCAGGACCAGCAAAAAGCTTTAACTTCTTCAGTTGCTGACGTCCCAGTTTGTTTTTTGGAAGCATTCCCCTCACTGCTTTAAATAACACATCAGTAGGGTGCTTAACCAGAAGCTCTTTGGCAGTTATTTCTTTCATGCTGCCAATGTAGCCGGTGTGATGATAATACTTCTTTTGATCCCATTTCCTACCGGTAAGACGAATCTTGTCGGCATTGGTAACAACTACAAAATCTCCATTATCAATGAAGGTGGAGAAGCTTGGCTTATGCTTGCCACGCAGGCGAATCGCAATCTCTGTGGCCAGGCGACCAAGAATCTTACCTTCGGCATTCACATGGTGCCATTTTTTTTCGATCTCATCGACCGGAGTAAGATAGGTTTTCATGTTCTTCTGTTGTCCTTTAGGGGATGATGCAAATCATTAATAAAAAAAGGTTCGAACAATGTCGAACCTTTTGGAACTGTTTAAATGGAGCGGGAAACGAGATTCGAACTCGCGACGTCAACCTTGGCAAGGTTGCACTCTACCACTGAGTTATTCCCGCTCATATCTAGACAAAACGGCATTCAAAATACTCATGAATGATACGACTTGTCAATAGAAAAATCAAACTAATCTATCAGGGAATCAAAAAAGAGTCCAGTATGAAATGTAAATAATGATAGTCTTAGACATGGAACGTGTGCTATGGTGCTATCATAATTCAGTTATTTTTTTTAAAAGAGGATGAGGTCGCCCATGGGTGAAGAAGAAAAGAGACAAGGATCTATACAGCGAAAGACCAAGGAAACTGATATCAGTTTAGCACTTACTATTGATGGAAGTGGGCAAACAGATATCAGTTGCGGTGTGCCTTTTTTGAACCACATGTTGACCTTGTTTGGAGTACATGGGTTTTTTGATCTCACTGTAAAAGCCAAAGGTGACACAGATGTTGATGATCATCATACAGTTGAAGATATAGGGATTTGTCTGGGAAAGGCATTTGCATCAGCCCTTGGTGATAAGGGTGGAATTGCACGATATGGCCTTTGTTATTTACCCATGGATGAAACTCTCGTTCGTGTTGTGGTTGATGTTTCTAATCGTCCTTGCGTCCATTATGAGGCAGCAGTACCTGATCAAAAGCTTGGGACATTTGATACTGCCCTGGCTCTGGAATTTATTCGCGCCTTTGCACAGCATGCCGGGGTGACATTGCATGTTGACCTGATCCACGGAGTGAACAGTCATCATATAATAGAGGCTGTTTTTAAGGGACTTGCCCGGGCAATGCGCCAAGCCACTGGAAAATTGGATGGTCTTAGTGGCACATTATCATCAAAAGGTGTACTTTAATTATTCAGGCTATGTAATGTCATTTGCCTGAGGTAACTGTTCGTTCACGTTATTGTAATGACGAGGTTTTGTATGAGAAAAATTCTCTTTGTATTCGGTTTTATATTTCTTACATTGTCTGCTTGTTCTGTTTTTTATGATGATACAAAAGAAGTCGGGCCCTTGCCTGAATTGACTTGTGTTGCCGTATTGCCCACAGGGATCCCTGTGGCAGAAAAGGGCAGCCTTTCTGCAGCGCAGAAGAAAAGTCTGATTGATGGTACTGTTTTTTTTGATTCGGTAATGATTGATGAGCTTGGAGACCGCAGCGAATACAAACTGCTTACCGAAAACAGACTTGACGCAATACTTGGAGATCCATGGGGCGGTAGATTACAGCAGGTTCGTGATATTGGCAGCGCAACCGGTTGCGGAGCTGTTCTTCAAACCACATTGAAGAGATACCGCGATCGTGTCGGCAGTGAAATGTCTGCTGAAACACCAGCATCTGTTGCGTTTTCCATGAGTCTTGTTTCTGTTGAACAGGGAGTCACTTTTTGGAGTACCTCCTTCGACGAGAGCCAGAAAGCACTGTTTGATGATATCTTTTCCTTTACCAAGGCTCAAAAGCGTGGTTTTAAGTGGCTTTCTGCCCAGGAATTAGGACGTGACGGTTTAAAGAGTCGTCTTCAGGAATTTCCCTATTTTAATAAGGAAGAGGCTGAATAGTTTTACTGTACTGATTCTCTTTGCTGGCCATGGCTGTAATATTCGGATTTGATCCGATGTTACAGCCATTTTTGTTTCTGCTGTTTTTTTCTTGTTTTCTTTTACTCTCTTTGTGTGTTTTTATCAGGTGATGCTTTCTCAACGGACAAATAAACGTATCGGACAGGCTATGCATGATTATTTCATGCTGAGTGATGGTGACCATGTACTGGTTGCTGTGTCCGGCGGAATTGATAGCATGGTGCTTGCATGGCTACTCTATGACTGGCGAAAAAAAGCTCCCGTGCAGTATGCATTATACCCGGTTCATATTGATATGGATATCTGGGATGAAGAAATGAATACACCAAGTCCTGTGGAACAAGTGGCTGACCAGATGCAAAAGCTTGAGCTGAGTCTCCATGTGGAAAAAAGTCTTCCACTGAAGGAGAAAGATCGTAACTGTTTTAGTTGCTCAAAATTGCGGCGGAAACAACTTTTTGATCTTGCCAGTCAGTTTAAATGTAATAAGATTGCCTTTGGTCATCATAAAGATGATCTGCTGGAAACGCTGTTTATGAATATGTTTTATAGCGGGAATATATCAACCATGGTCCCCAGGCAGGAATTATTTACTGGCAGGCTCTCCGTTATTCGACCGCTTGCCTATGTTGAAAAATCAGAGATTATTGAAATAGCCACAAAGTTAGAAATTACAGCCGTGAGTAATCTGTGTCCATTGGCAGGTAATACCAGACGGGAAAAGGTGCAGGAGATGTTACAGGATATTTACAGGCAGATACCGGGAGCAAAGGCTTCATTGTTTGCATCCATGAAAAATGTACGTGAGGGGTATATGCTGTGAAAACTGCACTTGAATGTATGGCTTGTTATTTACGGCAGACTCTACAGGTTTCCCGCGTAGCCACAGGTGAAGGGGCGCTGCATCTTGAAGCATTACAGCGGGTGTCCGAGCTCATTGGTAGTATGGATATGGAACGAACCCCGCCAGAGAACTCTGTTGCTGTGTATAGGGTTATATCCGAGGTTACTACTTGTGCTGATCCTTATCTTGAAATCAAACAACAGTCAAACGAGCAGGCTTTGGCGGTACTTCCTCAGTTTCAGAAAGAGATCGCAGCCAGCAGTGACCCCCTGGCCACTGCACTTCGGATTGCAATAGGCGGGAACATAATTGACTATGGTGCTATGCACAGTTTTGATGTGGATGCTGCCATGGAGCGCTGTTTAAAAGCTCCATTTGCTGTTGACCACAGCAAGATTCTACTGCAACAGCTTAGAACACTTGAAAAGGGCGCGAAAGTGCTTTATCTGGCTGATAACTCCGGTGAGATAGTGTATGATTCTTTAGTTATCCGCGAGCTTGTGGCCATGGGGCTTGAACTAACAGTCGTTGTGAAAAGTGGGCCGATTATTAATGATGCACTTCTTGCTGATGCAAAAGTTTGTGGAATTGATACGATTGCCCATATTATGGAAAATGGTACAAGCTGTCCGGGAACTCCTCTGGATAGCTGTTCGGATGAAGTGTTGCTAGCCTTTGATGAAGCTGATTTGATAATCTCAAAAGGGCAGGGGAATTTTGAAACACTTTCTGAGTCAGTGGCTGATATATACTTTTTACTCACCATAAAATGTTCTGTTGTTGGTAAGCATCTTGCTGAAATCAGTGGAACTTCGCAACAGAATCTTTCCGGAAACGGAGAGTTGGTATTGTTTTATTATAACGGGAAATCCTGATGTTTAAACGAATACAAACATTACTGAAACAAAAAGAAGTTGATACAGAGGTGACAGTTAAGGGTTGGATACGAACCCGGCGTGATACAGGGGCCTTCTCCTTTCTTGAAGTAAATGATGGTTCCTGCCTTGCCAATCTCCAGGTTATAGCAGATAAAGAATTAGCAAATTACGATACTGAGATAATTAAACTCAGCGCTGGCTGTAGTGTCGTGATTACGGGTACCTTACAGGATTCCCCGGCCAAAGGGCAGGATGTTGAACTTCACGCCAAATCGCTGGAAGTTCATGGCTGGGCGGATCCCGAAACATATCCACTCCAGAAAAAGCGCCATTCTCTTGAATTTTTGCGCTCAATCAGTCATCTTCGTCCGCGAACCAATGCGCTTGGTGCTGTCACCAGAGTGCGATCCAGGCTCTCCTTTGCTGTGCAGCGATTTTTTCAGGAGCGTGGCTTTGTACAGGTTCATACACCCATTATCACAACCAGTGATTGTGAAGGTGCCGGCGAAATGTTTCAGGTTCGTGCAAGTGGCGAAAAGAAAGAGAAACCCTTTTTTGGTATGCAGGCAGGGCTCACTGTGAGTGGTCAGCTTCAGGCAGAGGTGTACGCCCAGGCACTTGGTCAGGTGTATACTTTCGGGCCAACATTTCGCGCGGAAAACTCAAATACCAGCCGCCATCTTGCAGAGTTTTGGATGATTGAACCTGAAATGGCATTCTGTGACCTTGGCTGCAATATGGAACTTGCAACGGATCTGTTAAAATTTGTGTTGCAGGATGCGCTGGACAATTGCGAAGAAGATCTTGCCCTTTTTAATAAATTTATCGAAAAAGGGTTAATCAGGAAATTACAGGGTGTTGTTGAAAAAGATTTCGTTCATATGACTTACACTGCTGCAGTGGAAAAATTAAGTAAAGTGAAGGAACCTTTTGAATATCATGTGGAATGGGGTATTGATCTCCAATCTGAGCATGAACGTTACCTCACAGAAAAATTGTATAAATGTCCCGTGATTGTTACCGATTACCCATCATCCATTAAACCTTTTTATATGCGTCTCAGTGAGGATGGTAAAACTGTTGCGGCCATGGATATTCTGGTTCCCGGCATTGGTGAGATAGTTGGTGGTTCCCAACGCGAAGAACGACTCGATGTTCTCAGCAGGCGTATGACGGAGGCTGGAATTGATCTTGAAGAGTATGACTGGTATCTGGATTTGAGACGTTATGGAACCGTACCTCATGCAGGTTTTGGTCTGGGATTTGAGAGGCTTGTCCAGTTTGCCACCGGCATGAATAATATTCGAGAAGTTATTCCTTTTCCACGTACCCCGGGTTTTGCACCATGTTAAGAAAAATAATGAATGTGGGTGGAAGTTGTGAGTAAAGGCCCCGGCGTACAGAAAATGTTTGATGATATAGCTCCAAGCTATGACCTGATGAATAGGGTCATGACAATGGGGCAGGATCAGGGCTGGCGCCGTTTTGTGGTAAAACAGGCAGGTGATCCGGGAAATGGCTGGGTGCTTGATCTTGCCACAGGAACCGGAGATATTGCATCACTCATGGAAAAGCAGTTTCCAGATGGCAGGCATTTAGGAGCTGATTTTTCTCTAAATATGCTGAGTGAGGCGAGAAAAAGATTTTCCAGTCAGGCAATTGAATGGCAGGCCAGTGATGCAAATAATCTGCCCTATGAAGATAATACTTTCGAGTCTGTAACGTTTGGATATCTACTCAGAAATGTTGATGACAGCCTTGTTGTTTTAAAAGAAATACATAGGGTGTTAAAACCCGGCGGCCGTGTGGTTTGCCTTGATACAACGCCTCCTGAAAAGAATTTTTTGTATCCTTTTATCCGCTTCTATTTTCGTTTTGGCATTCCCTTACTTGGCCGTTGCATCGCCAGTGATGAAGCTGCATATAGTTATTTAACCGGATCAACAATGGATTTTCATACAGCAGATGAACTGGCTGATATTTTCAAGGCGGCTGGTTTTTTAAGCGTTGATTATAAAAAGTTCATGATGGGAACCATTGGAATCCACTGGGGAAAAAAATAAGAGCATCAGCTCAATCCAACCTAATAAATACCATGTTAATAAAACCATTAAATACTAAGAGCCCTGAAGGGGAAAAATGTCTTCAATCTCTTCTTTCCCGTTTTCAACCTGCTGAAAACAACTGCCATGATCTGGTGGCAGATATCATCGAACAGGTAAAAAACAGAGGCGATGAAGCAGTTCTTGAGTACACCCGAAAGTTTGATGCCCCTGATCTCACGGTTGAAAATCTTAAAGTTTCAACTGCCGAGCTAAAAGAAGCGTATGAACTTGTGGATGATGCCTTTCTTGCAACCCTTGCAAAGGCCATCGAACGTATCCAGATTTTTCACGAAAGAGAAATGGAAGACTCCTGGATGCAGACCCGTGAAAACGGAACCATCGTTGGGCGAATGGTACGTCCTGTTGATGCTGCAGGATTGTATGTTCCCGGCGGGCAGGGTGGCTCTACTCCACTTGTTTCTTCTGTTCTTATGAATGGCATTCCAGCTGGAATCGCAGGAGTTGAACAACGGGTGATGCTTACTCCTCCCAACAAAGAGGGGAAAGTCAGCCCTCATTTGTTGGTGGCTGCCCAGGAAATTGGTATCGTGGATATCTTTAAAGCAGGATCTGCATGGGGAATAGCGGCCCTTGCCCATGGAACCAATAGTATCCCTGCGGTAGATGCCATAGTCGGCCCTGGCAATCAATTTGTGACAGAGGCCAAATCACAGGTTTCCGGCATGCTGCGTATTGATATGATAGCCGGGCCATCAGAGGTATTAATTGTTGCAGATGAGAGTGCGGCAGCTGCCCATGTTGCAGCTGATATGCTGGCTCAGGCTGAGCATGATCCCATGGCACTGGCCGTTGTTGTCACAACTGAAAAACAATTGGCAACAGATGTTCCTGCAGAACTTGAGAGACAATTAAAGAATCTCAGTCGCTCTGAAATTGCTGTAAAAGCATTGCAAGACCGTGGCGTGATCCTTATTGCAGAGGATCTGGAAGAGGCAGTGAGTATTGCCAATGACATTGCAATAGAGCATCTCGAACTGATGGTGAATGATCCCTGGGGAATTTTACCCCAGATTCGGCATGCTGGAGCAATCTTCCTTGGACACAATACGCCGGAAGCAGCAGGAGATTATATCGCAGGGCCAAATCATGTGCTTCCTACCATGGGAACCGCCAGATATTCGTCTGCACTGGGTGTTGAAACTTTTTTGAAGAAAAGTTCTATTATCAGTTATTCAAAGCAGGCTTTAAAAGAAGATGCTGATGATATCAGGCTTCTTGCAAGTCTTGAAGGTTTGACGGCCCATGCGGCGTCTGTAACAGAGCGATTAAAAGACAGGTAAGCAGTGCAAAGAGATTTTGATTTTATAGCAGAGCTGCAACAGGGCTGTAAAGCCTTGGATCTCCCAGAGCTTGATAATGAAACTTTTGACAGACTCTATATTTATTTTAAAGAGCTAAAACGCTGGAAAAAAAAAATAAATCTCATTGCCAGGAAGGCAACGGACAATGACATTCTTGAAAAACATTTCCTGGATTCTCTTACTCTGTTGCCGCTCCTAACTGGTGATCAGGCACACCTCCTGGACATTGGTACAGGTGCCGGTTTTCCAGGACTTGTCTGCAAGGCTGCTAAACCTGAGCTGGAGCTCACACTTGTTGAGCCTCGTCAAAAGCGAGTCGCATTTCTTTCCCATATAACAAGAACGTTAGAGCTCAAGAATGTTTTCATTCTTGATTGCAGGGTTGAAGATGAAGCGAGATTGGTATCAGATGGAAGTTTTACCCACATAACCAGCCGTGCTGTGAATGAAGTACGATTGTTTTTGGATATGAGCAGCCGTTTTATGAAGAATGGAGTGCAGGTTATCTGCATGAAAGGACCAAAGTGGCAGGAAGAGCTTTCTATCTGGGAGCAAAATCAAAATTTCAGGCAGTATACAATGCGTTTTCACAAAGAATACAGGCTCCCTCAATCTCAGGTGGAACGGCATTTACTAGTTTTTGAACAAATATAATTACTTATAATAGTTTAACTTAGCAAGGTGAAACAATGAATAAAATTGCAATATTAGCCGGTGATGGCATCGGCCCGGAAGTTATGGCAGAAGCCATTAAGGTACTTGATGCAGCGCAAAAGAAATTTGATTTTGAGTTGAGTTACGAGAATGCAGATGTGGGTGGTATTGCCATTGATAATCATGGTGAGGCCCTTCCTGCCTCCACTCTCACTCTTTGTGAAAATAGCGATGCCATTCTTTTTGGTTCAGTTGGTGGCCCTAAATGGGAAAGCCTTCCTCCTGAGCAACAGCCTGAACGCGCAGCTCTTCTTCCTCTCCGCAAGCATTTTGATCTTTTTTGTAACTTGCGCCCGGCTCGCGTTTTTAAGTCACTCACCGCTGCCTGCCCATTGCGAGCTGATATTGTTGGTGATGGCTTTGATATTCTCTGTGTGCGTGA
>Ga0256844_10000159_pt1 | contig 27616 bp, 24 predicted proteins | sample MusselsmetaG_FD_189100 | JGI IMG/M metagenome (GOLD analysis project Ga0256844, IMG submission 189100) | Mussel associated microbial communities from hydrothermal vent at the East Pacific Rise, Pacific Ocean - Mussels | ecosystem: Host-associated > Mollusca > Shell > Unclassified ... | reverse complement strand
TGTGTAATTTAGTCATTAGTCATTAGTCATTAGTCATTAGTCGTTAGTCGTTTGAACTTCACTGATTAGTGTTTATTGTTTTTGTTAAAAATTCGTTGTTAAAAATAGTAAAATTATTAGTTATTAAAACCAAAAACCTATATTAAAATACCAATAACGTTTTTTATTATCGGGTGTTCCAGAATGTCGTATTTCTATTGGGCCAAGAATAGAGTTTATACCATAACCAATAGAATAACCAGATTTTAAATTATCAAATACTGTTCCATCTGTAAATAACTCATTATTAACTCCTGCTATATTTGCAGATAAAGTCAAATAGTTTTTTTTGTAAAATTCTATTTGTAAATCAACCTCACTTTTTATATAAGCAGCATCACTTAGATCGGCTATATCATAACCATAAAACGATATAAAATTATTTACATAATTTCTATTATAACCACCTAGAGAATAATTAAACGATTGAGTTGCTTTACCAACTGTAACACCACTTTCTACTCTAACCTGACTTGTTAAAAAGTTAAAAAAGGTATTTGTTTTCTCTGCTTGTATTTGAATTTGAGAAAATGGTTTAAATGTTTTATTAAAATCTGATGAATTTAAATATGTATTATACTTTGTTTTAAAATACCATCCTTTCTTAGTGAAATATTTTTTATCTCTAGTATCTAAGACAATTTCTGCAAATGCATCATAATAATTACTTTTATCAAAATAGAATTTTTTATTAATATTATTATTTAAAATATCTGTAGATATATTTAAATATTTATGTTCTAAACCACCATTAATAGCAAACTCTTCTTGAAATTTTGTTTGAAAATATATTTTTGTAGTAAAGTCATGAAAATTTATTGGAACACTATTGGTGAAAGATATAACAGTACTACCTTCAGGTTCTATAAATAAATTATGTTTAAAACTATTGTATCTATGCATAATTCCAAAGCGCCAATGAAACCCATTATCAACTAAATAGTTTAAGTTATATCTAATATTATCTCCTAAAATAATATCGGTCGAAATAATATCATTATTTGTTAAAAAATGTTTCCCTGTATAATTAAGTAGAACACCAGTTTTATATAATTTATCATAATGAGCACTTATTTGAAAAAAATTTGATATTTCATTTTCTTTTAAATTAAACTCGATAATACTTCCATCATCATTAGGTCTTATTACATAATCTATACTTTTAAAGTTCTGAGTTGTAGCTAGTCTATTAACATTTGTGTTGAACTCTTTATATGAAATTGAATCTTTTTTATTTTTATTTAATAGTAATTTGGATAAAACATAGTTCCTTGTATAATTAGTGTTCCCATTAATATGAACTTTTTTTATTTTTAAAGATTTGGTTTTATATTTTTCTAAAGTTTTTCTAATTTTAAGAGGTGTTTTTGTTTGTTGAGAAGCTATTCCAATTAAAAATTCCATTTCTTTTCTAGCAGCAATTTCTCCAGATTTAATAATATAATCCATTTTATCAAATGAAGAAACACTCATACCAGTTATGTTAGGTTTAATGTATATATCTGTAGAATTTTCTTTTTCTTTTTTGTCATCATACATTTGAAAACTTACAATCTGTGAAACAATATCAATTGCAGAATTTAATTTTTCTTTCTTTTCTAAATTCCCTTGTACATCAACGCCAATTATTACATCTACTCCTTTTTTATACATTATATCAACAGGGAAATTATTTACAATTCCTCCATCTACTAAGTATTCCTTATTTATAATAACAGGTTCAAAAACAGAAGGAAAAGCGCCACTTGCTCTAATGGCTTGTGGTAAAAAGCCTTTTTCTAAAATTACTTGAGTTCCATCTTCGATATTTGTGGCTACACAATAAAAAGGAATAGGTAGTTTTTTAAAATCTGTTATGTTATGAACATGTTTTGTTAGAATTGATAATTCATTTAACATATTTTGACCTCTAGATAATGCTACAGGTAAACCAATAGTTTTATTTTTTATAGGTAAAGACAAGGCGTATTTTTCAGAATTTTCTTTTTGATAAAAAGAGTATAATTCACGAGAATTGGGATTCTGAATTAGTTTTAAATAATCATAAGATCTTAGGATAGAATCTAATTCATGTGCGTTATATCCAGACGCATATAAAGCACCAACCATAGCGCCAGCACTTGTTCCTCCAACATAATCAATTCTAATACCTGCTTCTTCAAGAACTTTTATAACTCCAATATGAGCTAGTCCTTTGGCTCCTCCTCCAGAGAGTACAAGTCCAACCTTTAAATCTTTAAATTTTTTATTTGGTTTTTCTTGAGAAAAACCAATAATTGAAATTAAAAATAATAATAAAGTAAGAGTCTTTTTCATTTCTTAAAAGTATATCTTTTTATTGTGTTATTCAATATTTTCATTTTTTATATAGAACAATTTAATTGAAATAAAACCTATGTTTTTTCTTTAGAATTGTAAAAATTGTAAATTTTATTAGCTTTGTCTAAGCCTATTACATCTATTAGATCTTCTAAACTGGTATTTGTTACTCTTTTTACAGATTTAAAACGTTTTAAAAGTGATAAAATTGTCTGTTCTCCAATACCTTTTATTTGTGATAATTCTGATTTTATTGCAGCTTTACTTCTCTTGTTTCTGTGATGTGTTATTCCAAATCTATGAGCCTCGTTTCTTAATTGTTGAATAATTTTTAAAGTTTCAGATTTTTTATCAAGATATAGCGGTATTGGGTCATCAGGATAGAAAAGTTCTTCTAAACGTTTTGCAATTCCTATAATAGCTATTTTTCCGCGTAAACCTAAGACATCTAAACTTTTTAAAGCTGATGAAAGTTGTCCTTTTCCTCCATCAATCACTATTAGTTGAGGTAGATTTTGGTCTTCGTCAATTAAGCGTTTGTAGCGTCTAAAGACCACTTCTTCCATTGAAGCAAAATCATCTGGACCTTCAACAGTTTTTATATTAAAATGACGATAATCTTTTTTACTTGGTTTACCATTTTTAAAAACAACACAAGCCGCAACCGGATTTGTACCTTGTATATTAGAGTTGTCAAAACACTCGATATGTCTAGGCTCAGAACTTAGGCGTAAATCTGTTTTCATTTGTGCCATAATTCTATTTGTATGCCTATCAGGATCTACAATTTTAATTTGTTTAAACTGTTCTTGTCTAAAATATTTTGCATTTCTTAAAGATAATTCTACAATACGTTTTTTATCACCTACTTTTGGTATAGTGACTTTTATATCTTCACCAAGATTAACATTAAAAGGAACATAAATTTCTTTGGTAATAGAATTAAACCTTTGTCTAATTTCAACAATTGCAAATTCTAATATTTGTTTATCTGTTTCTTCTAGTTTTTTCTTTATTTCACTAGTGTGAGATTGAATAATATTTCCATTTACAATCTTAAAAAAATTTACATAAGCAAAACTTTCATCAGATATAATACTAAAAACATCAACATTAGTGATATTAGGGTTTACAATGGTTGATTTTACTTGGTAATTTGCTAATAAATCAATTTTTTCTTTAATTTTTTGAGCTTCTTCAAATTCCATTTTTGATGAAAATTCCTGCATCAATTCCTTAAATTTTTCTATAGCTGATGAGAAACTACCTTTTATAATATTTCTAATAGCTTTAATGTCTTCATTATAGTTTTCAAGAGTTTGTAAATTTTCACAAGCTCCTTTACAGTTTTTAATATGATATTCTAGGCAAACTTTATATTTATTATTTAAAATATTTTCATTAGATAACTTGTAATTACATGTACGTAAAGGATAAAGCTCTTTTATTAAAGATAAAATAGCCCTAGCTGTTCTAACTGATGTATAAGGACCAAAATATTCAGATCCATCTTTAATTACTCTTCGTGTTAGAAAAACTCTCGAAAAATCCTCCTTTTTAATGCATATAAAAGGATAAGATTTATCATCCTTCATCAATATATTATACCTTGGTTGGTACTTTTTAATTAAATTATTTTCAAGTAACAAAGCATCAGTTTCTGTTTCTACTACAATATGTTTAATAGAATTTATTTTTTTAACTAAAACACGTGTTTTCCCATGTTCATGAGTTTTGTTAAAATACGATCTTACTCTTTTTTGAAGATTTTTAGCTTTACCAACATATAATATTTTTTCATCTTTATCAAAAAATTGATATACACCAGGAGAATTTGGTAGAGTTTTTAATTGTATTTTTAAATTAGTTTCTGACACTCAGCGAAGATATAAATTTTCTAATTTTAGAAAGAATTAATTTTATAAAAATAATTAAAGTTTATTTTTTTTCTTTCTCAAGTTATTTAATTACTTATATTTGAAGTATTAAACAATTTAATTAACTTTTAAATATTATTTTATGAAAAAAATTACTTTATTATTTATTGCATTAGTATCTGTTATTATAGTTAATGCGCAAGATGTATTATCACATTCTACAGATCAAACAATTGCTAATGGCCTTGTAGCTTGTGCAGTTTCAACAGCTCCTGCACATACTACAGAAAATCATTTTTGGAGATCTTATACGCCTAGTGACTTTGGGTATACTGGAGATTTTGAAATTCAAGGAGCAGATTTTGCTATGTCTTTTACTGATAATGGAGGAACAAACCCTACTTTAGATATTGTTGTAAATTTTTATACTAGTGCTGGTGCATTTCCAGGAGGTGTTTTAACACTTATAGGTACTAAAACAATTACTATGGATGTTTCTCAAAGCGTAACATTATTAAGAGCAGATTTAGATGCTCCTTTTACTGTTTCATCAACTGATGAAGTTGTTATTGAAATTACTCCAGAGGATGGAACAGACACGTCTGTTGATATTAGAATTGCAGGAAATAATCTAGGAGAAAATGCTCCAAGTTATATATCTTCAGCAGCTTGTAGTATTCTTGACCCTTCAACATATGCTAGTATAGGTTTCCCAGATAGTCATATGGTTTTGAATTTATTAAAAGCAATACCAGCATCAATATCTGAAAATACAATAGATGGTTTTAATATTGCACCAAACCCGGTATCAAATATTTTAAATTTAAATTCTAATGAAACAATAGAGTCTGTAATTGTTTTTAATTCTTTAGGTCAAAAAATATTAAGCACGAGTAAATCACAAATAGATGTTAGTAATTATACAGCAGGAATTTATACTGTTAGAGTAAGTACTAAAAATCAAACAGGAGTGTATAGCTTTATAAAAAAATAAGTTATTATTTTTTTAAATAATATTAAGGCTGTCTTTTTAGACAGCCTTTCTTTTTTAAATTAAGCATATTTGTAAAGTTAATTATTTGTAAAAAAATAACATTATTATTGTCAATTCAAATATTGGCATTATTTTAGTGTCTGATTTAATTATAAGAATGAAAAAAATAATAGAATTTATGAAACGAAATTATAGAATTGTTTTACCTATTGCTTTACTTTTAGGTTTATTTACATTTAAATCTTTTGCACAAAACGATGTAGAAAAAGATAAAGCTATTTTAGGTTTAATTGGTAAAATTTTACCTCAAGCACATTATAAACCAACAGAAATTAATGATGAATTTTCAGAGGAGGTTCATGCTAATTTTATAAAAGCACTTGATCCATCTAAACGTTTTTTCTTGAAAGAAGATATTAAATTATTTGATAAGTACAAGTATAAAATAGATGATGAAATTAATAGTAAAAATGTTCATTTTTACAATATAGCACTTCATAAATTTACACAAAGATTAAACGAAACTAAGGAGTTTTATAAAAAATTATTAAAAGAACCATTTGATTATAATAAAGAAGAATGTTTAAATGTAGATTATGATAGTGTTGCATATCCTAAAAATAAAAAAGCTAGATTAAATTATTGGAGAAAGCAATTAAAATTTAATACTATTAGTAGATTGTATGATAAACTTGAAGATGAAAAAAACAAGAAAAAAGATAGTGTTGATTATGTAGTGAAATCATTTGAAGTTCTTGAAAAAGAATCACGTGAGAAAGTGACTGAAACAATGAGTGATTATTACATAAGAATGAATGAATTAGAAGATGAAGATTGGTATCCAATTTATATAAATACAATTGCAGCTGCTTTTGACCCTCATACATATTATTTTTCACCAAAAATGAAAACTAGGTTTGATATTAATATGTCTGGTAAATTAGAAGGTATAGGTGCTAGATTACAAAAAAAAGGAGATTATACTAAAATTGTTGATGTTATATCTGGAGGTCCAGCATGGAAAGCAGGTGATTTAGAAGTTGGTGATTTAATTTTAAAAGTTGCTCAAGGTGATGATGAACCAGTTGATATTGTTGGAATGCGTTTAGATGATGCAATAAAACTAATAAAAGGTAAAAAAGGTTCAGAAGTAAAGCTTACAATTAAAAAAATTGATGGTTCAAAAGAAGTTATTTCGATAATTAGAGATGTTGTTGAGTTAGAAGAAACATTTGCTAAAACAAGTGTAGTTGAATATGATGAAAAAAAATATGGACTAATAAATCTACCAGGTTTTTATATTGATTTTAATAAACGAAATTCTAGAAATTCTACAACAGATATGAAGCATGAAATTGAAGAATTAAAAAAAGAAGGTGTTGAAGGTTTACTTATTGATTTGCGTGGAAATGGCGGAGGTTCTTTGAGAACAGCTATCGAAATAGCAGGTTTATTTATTGATAAAGGCCCAATTGTTCAAGTTAAATATAAAGGAGAAGAGCCAAGAATTGATAAAGATAAAGACTCTACTATTCAATGGAATGGACCTTTGGTTATTTTAGTAAATGAGTTATCAGCTTCTGCTTCAGAGATTTTTGCAGCAGCAATGCAAGATTATAATAGAGCTGTAATTATTGGTAGTAAACAAACTTTTGGTAAAGGAACAGTGCAAAATGTATTGGGACTTAATAGATTTAGTAGTTTTAAAGGAGATTTAGGAGCTTTAAAAATGACAGTTCAAAAATTTTATAGAATTAATGGAGGCTCAACTCAATTAAAAGGTGTTAGTTCAGATGTTGCGATTCCAGATAGATATACTTATATGAAAATTGGTGAGCGTGATGAGGACAATCCTTTAGATTGGGATAGTATCAATCCAGCAAATTACTCTAGATTAAATTTTTACTCTAATTTTAATGAAGTAGTTAATAATGCTAATGAAAGAGTTAACGCAAATCCTCAATTTAAATTGATAAATAGTTACGCTAAGTGGTTAAAAGAAAATCAAGATGATCATAAAATTTATTTAAATCTAGATAAATTTAAAAAAGATATGAAACAGCATGATGAGGAAAGTAAAAAATATGATGCTATAAAAGATTATAAAAACAAACTAGAATTTAAATCACCTAGTTATGAATTACCTTTAGTGAAAAATGATAGTATTTTAGCAAAAAAACGTGATGTTTGGCATAAGGATTTAAGTAAAGATATATACGTAGAAGAAGCATTACATGTAGTTTCATCACTTAAAAAACAATTATTAGAAACACCAATAAAAAATTAAATTATGAAAAATATAAAATTAAGTATATTATTATTTTTAGTTGTAGTTATTAATTTAAGTGCACAAAACAATAGAAATATTGTTTTAAAAACAAATAATGAAGTACGTTTTATTGCTTATATAAATCAACAACAAATAAATAATCAACCAATGTCTGAAGTTATAATTTCGGGTTTAACAGATGATTATTATAATGTAAAAATTAAAACTGTTTTAAATAAAACAATTCAAAGTACATTATACGCTGCTCCTTTTTCAGAAATTATATATGTGTTTAGTAATAGAATGTCTAGTCCAAATCAAAATTTTAAGATAGAAGCAATTTATCCTTTACCAAATAATCAAAATGCAAATAATTTTATTTGGAATCAAAATAATTCAATTAATACAAATAATAACTTAGGACAAATAAATATTAATATAAATAACCAAGTAAATACACAACAAAATAATAATGTTGTTATTGAAACTCCTGCTGATGAAATTATTTATGTAGAAGGTTATGATGGAGATATAGGTTGTGAAATACCAGTTAATTCAAATCGTTTTGAAAGTATGTTAGCAACAATTAAAAATCAAGATTTTGCTTCATCTAAAAAAAGAGTTGCAAAACAAATTATAAGTTCAAATTGTATTTTAACAGACAACTTAGTTGAAATTTTAAACCTTTTTGATTTTGAAAGTAGTAAGTTAGAAGTAGCAAAATTTGCATATGATTATACTTATGATATTGAAAATTATTATAAAATAAATAATGTTTTTGATTTTGAAAGTAGTAAAGAAAAATTAGATAAATATTTACAGTCAAAATAAGTCTCAAAATCCATCTTTAAAAAAAGGTGGATTTTTAGTATTTTTGCAGAATAAAATAACCAAATAAATGAAAGCATATATATTTCCAGGTCAAGGAGCACAATTTACAGGAATGGGTTTAGACCTTTATGAAAAATATCCTTTAGCTCAAGAATTATTTGAGAAAGCCAATAGTATTTTAGGGTTTTCAATTACAGATATAATGTTTGAAGGAACAGCAGAGCAATTAAAAGAAACTAAAGTAACACAACCAGCAATATTTTTACATTCAGTAATTATGGCAAAAATATTAGGTGATGATTTTAAACCTCAAATGGTCGCAGGTCATTCTTTAGGAGAATTTTCTGCACTAGTAGCAAATGGAGTACTATCTTTTGAAGATGGTCTTAAACTAGTTTCAAAACGTGCTTTAGCAATGCAAAAAGCTTGTGAAGTACAGCAGTCTACAATGGCTGCAGTTTTAGGGTTAGACGATAAAATTGTTGAAGATGCATGTAAAGAAATTGATGGAGTTGTAGTTGCAGCAAATTATAACTGCCCAGGTCAATTAGTTATTTCTGGAGATGTTGAAGCAATTAATAAAGCATGTGATTTGATGAAAGAAAAAGGAGCAAGGCGTGCTTTAGTTCTACCTGTGGGAGGAGCTTTTCACTCACCTTTAATGGAGCCAGCTAGAGAAGAGCTTGCAGCAGCTATTAAGGAAACTGAATTTAATGAGCCAACTTGTCCTATTTATCAAAATGTTCCTGCAAAGGCAGTTAATTCAGCAAATGAAATTAAAGAAAATCTTGTTGCTCAGTTAACAGCTCCAGTAAAATGGACACAAACTATTAAAGAAATGATTAATGATGGAGCAGCTGAGTTTACAGAAGTAGGGCCAGGAAAAGTTTTACAAGGATTAATGCGTAAAATTGATAGAAGTGTAACAGCAAATGGAATTAATTTAGAATAATAAAATGAATTCAGGCAATATATTAACAAGTGTAAGAGATAGAGTAGCAACTATTACTTTTTCTCATCCTGCAAGTAACTCTTTTCCGAGTGTATTGCTAGATAGATTAATAGAAAACATCAATCGTTTAAGTAATGATGATACTGTAAACGTTGTTATTTTACAAAGCGAAGGTGATAGAGCTTTTTGTGCTGGTGCATCTTTTGATGAATTGATAGCTATACAAACTTTTTCTGATGGTGAAAAATTCTTTTCAGGTTTTGCAAATCTAATCAATGCTATGCGAACTTGTAATAAACTCATTATTGGTAGAGTTCAAGGTAAAGCTGTTGGAGGAGGAGTTGGAATTATCTCAGCTTGTGATTATGTTTTTGCCTTAGAAAGTGCAGATATAAAATTATCAGAATTAAGTATTGGTATTGGGCCTTTTGTAATTGAACCATCTGTAACTCGTAAAATAGGTTTATCTGCGTCTAGCGAATTAACTATAGATGCTACACATTGGCAAACTGCTTATTGGGCACAAAAAAAAGGACTTTATAATAAAGTTTTTGATAATAAAAGCGAAATGGATGAAAACATTCATCATTTAGCTTCTAAATTAGCTTCATATAATCCGAAAGCTTTAATTGAAATGAAAAAATGTTTTTGGGAAAACACTTCACATTGGAATAAATTACTTATTGAAAGAGCTAAAATAAGTGGCGAATTAGTTCTATCTGAAGAAACTAAAAAGGCACTTCAAAAATTTAAAAAATAAATTATGTTTTTAAACTATATTATCACGTTTTTACAAGTAGATGTTAATGAAAAATTAAAAAATGCACCAGAGGACAGTTTATATTATGTAGGTGTAATAATTGCTGGTTTTGTACCTTTTTTACTCTTAGCAGGTTTAGCTTGGTTTATTTATTATAGAGCTAAAAACAGAAAAGACCTTGATGATTAATATTGTTGTATGAATAACTTATTAATTATTGAAAAAGATTTTAAAAATATTAATTTTTCTGAAAAACCAATAAAAATAGCAGATTACGAAGATTGTACTTTTAACAATTGTAATTTCTCAAATTTAGACATATCATCCTTTTCATTTACTGATTGTAAATTTATAAATTGTGATTTAAGTATGGTGAAAGTAAAAAACACGTCCTTTAAAGAAGTGACTTTTTCTGAATGTAAATTATTAGGAGTCCTTTTTAATGAATGTGATGAGTTTCTTTTATCGTTTACTTTTACTCAATGCAATATTAGTTATGCCTCGTTTATTAAACTTAAATTAAAGAAACATATTTTTTATAAATGTACTCTTAATCAAGTAGATTTCTCTTACGCAGATTTATATGAAGTAAAATTTATAGAATGTGATTTAAGTAATGCTATTTTTAATAATACAAATTTATCAAAGGCTGATTTTAGAACTGCAATAAACTATTCATTAGATCCTGAGAATAATAAAATTAAAAAAGCTAAATTTTCATTGTTAAACGTTTCTGGTTTACTTGGTAAGTATGATGTTGATATAGAATCTTAGTTTTATAAAAAAAAATCTGATGTTAATAACACCAGATTTTTTCAAACTAACCAAATCTAACCTAAAAAGTATTATTCACAATGCCTTGTGAAAAGAACTACTAAATTATACAGCAAATTTAATATGTATTTAAGTAAAACCATAACCCTTAAAGTTTAAAAAACATCGCGTAAAATACTTTAACATATTTTTAACAATCCTTTTAAAACCATGATCTAAACTAGTGTTATTAATTTTTTTGTAAAAAACACAACGATAAAAAACTAATTAACTAAGTGCTGTTATTAGACTGTAGTTTTTTAATCAATTCTTTATTAGTAGCTTTGAGGTCTATTAATTAAAATTTAAAAAATGAAAAGATTATTTATTTTAAGTTTACTTCTATCAACACTCTATTTAACATCCTGTAGAGAAATTACAAATATTAAAGGGACAAAAGAACATAAAAAACAAACTAGTAATACTTTTGTTGAGCAGTTTGCAGATATTAAAATTTTGCGTTATGAAATTCCACAATGGGATAAATTATCATTAAAACAAAAAAAATTAGTTTACTATTTAACACAAGCAGGTTTAAGTGGTAGAGATATAATGTACGATCAAAATTATCGTTATAATTTAACCATAAGACGAGCTTTAGAAAATATTTACACAAAATATAATGGAGATAAGACAAATGATAATTGGAAAGCCTTTGAAACATATTTAAAACAAGTATGGTTTGCTAATGGAATTCATCATCATTACTCAACTGATAAATTTAAGCCAAGTTTTTCTAAAGATTATTTAAATACGTTATTATCAGAAACAAATACAAGCTTAAAAGGTGAAGCTTTTGAAATAATTTTTAATGATAAAGATATTAAAAAAGTGAATTTAAATACAGAAAAAGGATTGATTGAAGGATCAGCTATTAATTTTTACGGAGCTAATGTTACAACAAAAGAAGTGACAAATTTTTATGCTAAATTAAACAATCCTAAAGATAAAGAACCTGTAGAGTTGGGTTTAAATTCACAATTAGTAAAAGTGAATGGTGTGTTAAAAGAGCGAGTTTATAAAAGTGGAGGATTATATGGAGCTGCTATTGATAAAATAATTTTTTGGCTAGAAAAAGCAAAAACTGTAGCAGAAAATGATAAACAAGCTAAATCATTAGAATTACTAATTTCATATTATAAAACAGGAGATTTAAAAACATGGAACGAATTTAATATTGCTTGGGCAACAAATACTTCTGGTGATATTGATTTTATTAATGGTTTTGTTGAGGTTTATAATGATCCAAAAGGTTATAGAGGTTCTTATGAGACTATTATTGAAATAAAAGATTTTGAAATGTCTAAAAAAATGGCAATAGTAGCTCAATCAGCTCAATGGTTTGAAGATAATTCTTCAATAATGGATGAGCATAAAAAACCAAATGTTGTCGGTGTTTCATATAAAACCGTAAATGTTGCTGGTGAAGCTGGAGATAGTTCACCATCAACACCTATTGGAGTTAATTTACCAAATAATAACTGGATTAGAGAAAAACATGGTTCAAAATCAGTTTCTTTAGGTAATTTAATTGATGCTTATGCTAATGCAGGTGGAACAGGAAGATTAAAAGAATTTGCTTATTCTAATGAAGAAGTAGAATTAGAAGAAAAGTATGGAGCAATTGCAGATAAATTACATACAGCTTTACACGAAGTAGTTGGTCACGCAAGTGGTAAGTTAAATGCAGGTATTGGACAACCAAAAGAGACTTTAAAAAATTATGCTTCTACTTTAGAAGAAGCTAGAGCAGATTTAGTTGGTTTATATTTTTTGCCAGATGAAAAATTAGTTGAAATGGGAATTTCTCCCAATGCTGAAGGTGTAGGTAAAGCCGCTTATGATGGTTATATTCGTAATGGAATGATGACACAATTAATAAGATTAGATTTAGGTAAAGATATTGAAGAAGCACATATGAGAAACCGACAGTTAGTTGCTTCTTGGGCTTATGAAAAAGGAATAAAAGATAATATTATTGAAAAAGTCAAAAATAATAATAAAACATATTTTGTAATTAATGATTATAAAAAATTAAGATTATTATTTGGGAATTTATTAAAAGAAATTCAAAGAATAAAATCAGAAGGTGATTATGAGGCAGGAAAAAAATTAGTTGAAACTTATGGAGTAAAAGTAGACCAAGCACTACATAAGGAGATTTTAGAAAGAAATGCACAATTTAAAGCTGCTCCTTATAGTGGATTTGTAAACCCTGTTCTTTCTCCTATTAGAACTAAAGATGGAGATATTACAGATGTTATTGTAACTCAACCAAAATCGTTTACAGAGCAAATGTTAGATTATGCAAAACGTTATACAACATTACCAAGTATAAACTAGTATAATACTAATCAAACTATCATTTCTGTGTATGTGTAAATGATAGTATAGAAATTAAATAAAAACACAAGATAATTTCTTGTGTTTTTATTTTTTCTTACTTATTTTAAGATCCTTCTTAGAAGTCTTATTATTTTTTAACTTCAGTTTATCCTTTTTATTTTTTTTAGCAATTGAGTCTTTCTCTTTTTTAAGTCTTTCGTATTTTTTAACAGAATCTTTTAATCTATTATTTACTTCATTATAAATTTCTTCATATAATTCCAAATTTTCAATATAGTAATTATTATTCTCCTTAAATTGAGTACTATCTACATTATATTTTTCATAAACAAAAGACATATAATTTATATTTCTTTTTTTATTTTTAGTTGGAATTGTCCTTGATTTTTCAGCAATTTTCATGTCTAAAATCAAATTTATCATTTTATTTTTTTCAATAAAATTATTGGGTTTTTTGATTTCTTTTTTTTGACAAGAAAAAAGGATACTTAAAATAATTATATAAAGTGAAGTTTTCATTTAGAAATATATTTACAAATGTAGTTAAAATAATAATTATTTTATTCCTCTAATTTTCATTTTTAAAACACCAAAAACTGCTTCAGAGATAATAGAACCAGACATTTTTGATTCTCCAGCAATTCTATCAGTAAATATTATTTCAACTTCTTTTATTTTAAAACCATGTTTCCAAGCTTTAAATTTCATTTCAATTTGAAAAGCATAACCTATAAAATTAATAGAGTTTAGATTAATAGTTTCTAAAACATTTCGCTTGTAACAAATAAACCCAGCAGTAGTGTCATAAACTGGAATTCTGGTAATAAGTCTCACGTATTTTGAAGCCAAAACTGACAAAACAATACGCTTAAAATCCCAATTTACTACATTAATTTTACCTTTAACATATCTCGAACCAACTGAAACATCAGCTCCATTTTCACATGCATTATACAAACGAACTAAATCTTTCGGATTATGAGAGAAGTCAGCATCCATCTCTATTATATAATCATATTTTTTATTAATGGACCATTTAAAACCATGAATATAAGCAGTTCCCAAACCAGTTTTCTTTTTACGATTTTCTATAAAAAGAGAGTTAGGAAATTCATTTTGTAAATCAGTTACAATTTTCGCAGTTCCATCTGGGGAATTATCATCTACAACTAATATATCAAATTCTTTTTCTTGTGAAAAAGTAGCTCTTATAATATTTTCAATATTATCTTTTTCATTATAAGTTGGTATAATAACTATAGTGTTACTCATTAATTTTCATAAAATATTAATTGTTTGCAAAGATAAAACAAATAAGTATTAGTTTTGTTGTGTTTTTAAATACATTTAACAAAGCTTTATGATAAGTTCATTTGTTTCACAAAATTGGGTAACAGTAATTATTTTTTTTATAATAGCTTTAATAACTTTGTTGCACTATTTGTATGAAGATCGTTTTATTAAATTTGTATCTATAATTAATTCTAGAGAATATTTTATTGATTATATAGATAAGAAAAAGGGTTTTATTAGTTTTTTTAATGTTATATTATTTTTAATTCAATTAGGTATTTATTCATTGTTAATATATAAAATTAAAATAAATTTTGAAATTTTTAATAATAAAGTTACATCTTTTTTTTACATATTATTAGTATTGTTTTTATTTTTTATTGGTAGGTATTTAATTGGTAGAATGCTATCATCAGTTTTTAACTTGCAAGGCAAACAAAATGTTTTGTCGTTTATTAAATTTACATATTTTTCTAAAATTTCTATTTTCATATTACCTTTTATTATTTTTATTTATTATTATCCTTATTACAATAACTTGTTAATTATGATAAACATTGGTATTGTAATAATTATGTTTGTGTTTTTTTATTTAAAAATATTACTTCAAAATCAAAAAATGATTTTTAGCAATTTATTTTATTTTATTTTGTATCTTTGCACTCTCGAAATCATACCCTTAGTTTATCTTTATAAAACTATTTTTTAATGTGTTATGATGAGTAGTTAAAAAAATATTACGCCATGACTAAAGTAAAAACCATTTTAGTTTCTCAACCTAAACCCTCAACAGAGCGTTCTCCTTATTTTGATTTAGCCGAAAAACAAAAAGTAAAAATAGATTTTAGATCTTTTATACATGTTGAAGGAGTAGAATCAAAAGAGGTAAGAGCTCAAAAAATAGACTTTTCAAATTTTACAGCTGTAATTTTTACAAGTAGAAATGCAGTAGATAATTATTTTAGACTTGCTGATGAAATGCGATATACTGTTCCAGATGATATGCGTTATTTTTGTCAATCTGAAGCTGTAGCATATTATCTACAAAATTATGTTGTATATAGAAAGCGTAAAATTTATGTTGGAACAAGAACTTTTGAAGATTTAGTTAAACTAATAAAAAAACATAAATCAGAAATATTTTTATTACCTTCATCAGATAAATTAAAACCATCAATACCTAAAGTTTTAGACTCTATTGGTATTAAGTGGAGTAATGCAACTATGTTTAAAACTGTAGTTAGCGATTTGTCAGATTTAGAAAATGTGTTTTATGATGTTTTAGTGTTTTTTAGTCCAAGTGGAATAAAATCATTATTTGAAAACTTTCCAGGATATAAACAAAAAGATACTAGAATAGCCGTTTTTGGAAATACAACAATAAAAGCAGCAGAAGAGTTTGGATTAAAAGTTGATATTGCAGCTCCTACAAAGGAAAATCCTTCTATGACAGCTGCTTTAGAAGATTATATTACTAAAGCGAATAAAAAATAATAATTAGTTTCCCTTAATTATTTAAAACCTAATAAATGTAAATTTATTAGGTTTTTTATTTTTCATAAAAGCAAAAACCTCTCAAAATCAAAAGATTAGAGAGGTTTTTTGTTGGCCTACAAGGACTCGAACCTTGAACGACGGCACCAAAAACCGATGTGTTACCATTACACCATAGGCCAATACCTAAACTTACATTATTTGTAAGCGAGTGCAAATTTATAATAAACTTTTTATTTAACAAGTGTTTTTGTAAAAAATATTACTCTTTATTTTTTAATAGAATATTGTTTATTTGAGCTTAAGCTTTTATTTAAGCTAAAATTATATATAACTAGGGTTTTAACAGATTTTTATATAATAAGCATAGTTAATAAAAACTATATTTATTTTATATTCGCAATCTAAAGAAGATAACTATGTTTAATTTTGAATATAAAAAATACAATACTATAATTGGATGGGTTGTTTTTGTAATTGCATTGATTACTTACACTCTTACATTAGAACCAACTGTTAGTTATTGGGATTGTGGTGAATATATTTCTACTTCAGTAAAATTAGAAGTTGGACATCCACCAGGAGCTCCATTATTCCAAATGTTAGGAGCTTTTTTTGCTATGTTTACTACAGATGTAACTCAAATAGCAAAAATGGTAAACTTTATGTCTGGTCTTGCAAGTGCGTTTACTATTTTGTTTTTGTTTTGGACTATAACAGCTTTAGCAAAAAAAATAATTTTAATAAAGAACAATACATTAACAACAGCTCAATCAATTGCTATTATTGGTAGTGGAGTAGTTGGAGCATTGTCATATACATTTTCCGATAGTTTTTGGTTTAGTGCTGTAGAAGCAGAAGTTTATGCTATGTCATCTTTTTTAATGGCTTTATTATTATGGTTGGGAATTCGCTGGGAATCAGAAATGGATACGCCAAGAGGGAATAAATGGTTGTTATTAATCAGTTTTGTAGTTGGTTTGTCATTTGGAGTTCATATATTATCTTTATTGGTAATTCCTTCAGTAGTTTTTATATATTATTTTAAAAATTATGAGTTAAATCTTAAAAGTTTTTTAATTGCAAATGTTATAGCAATACTAGTGTTAGCTTTTGTTTTTAAATTTTTATTCCCAATGACATTAAAATATTTTAGTGTAATGGAATTATTTTTTGTTAATACTGTTGGTTTACCATTTAACTCAGGTAGTATTATTGCTTTAATTTTATTGGTAGCTGCATTTTATTACGGGTTAAAATATACACGTCAAAATAAATTATATACAGCAAACCTTTTAGTTTTATCTGTTTTGTTTATAATTATTGGTTTTTCATCATGGTTAATGTTACCAATAAGGGCTAATGCAAATACAACAATTAATGAAAACAATCCTTCATCAGCAAGAGAATTATTAGCATACTATAATCGTGAACAATATGGTGATGCTAATGTATTTTATGATGATTTTTATACAATGGCTTATCAAAGAGAATACGATAAAGAACAGCCATTTATTGATGGATCACCAAAGTATGAAAAAGATAAAAAATTAGGTAGATATGTTGTAGTTAATGAAAATGATTATAGAAACTCTATACCAAATTATGGAGGTTCTCATAAAGGTTTTATTCCTAGAATGGTAGATCAATCGCCAGGAACAATAGAAAATTATATTGCTATAACACGTTCTTTACCTAAGTTTAAACTTAAAGCAAAACATAAAGTAGATGAATATTATAGAGAGTATTATCCTCAAATAAAACAAGCCTATGATAAGTTTATAAAGGATTATAATTCTAATCAGCTTAGTAGAGAAGAGTATATGGATTTTTTAAAAAAATATGAAGATTTTTTAAATGTTCAAAAACCTAGTTTTACAGATAATATTGGTTTCATGTTTGATTATCAATTTGGTTATATGTATGGTAGATATTTTATGTGGAATTTTGTTGGACGTCAAGATGATATTCAAGGTCAATTAGACAATCATGGTAATTGGTTAAGTGGAATCGATTTTATTGATAGTTATAGATTAGGATCACAAAAGGATTTACCATCAGAAATTAAAGAAAACAAAGGTAGAAATACTTACTTTTTTCTTCCATTTATTTTAGGAATTGTTGGTCTGTTATTTCAACTTCAAAAAGATCAAAAAAACTTTTATATGTTATTGCTTTTCTTTGCTTTTACAGGATTAGCGGTTATTTTTTATACAAATCCTAAACCATTTGAACCAAGAGAACGTGATTATGCCGTTGTAGGGTCGTTTTATATTTTTGCAATATGGATAGGTTTTGGAGTTTTAGCACTTTTTGAAGGATTAAAAAATTATATTAATCCTAAAATAGTATCAATTGTAGTTAGTATTGTGTGTTTAGTTTCAGTACCACTGTTAATGGCAAATCAAAATTGGGATGATCATGATAGATCTAATCGCTATACTGCACATTTAAATGCAAGGGCATATCTAGATTCATGTCAAGAAAATGCAATAATGTTTACTATTGGAGATAATGATACTTTCCCATTATGGTATTTACAAGAAGTTGAAAATTATAGAACAGATATTAAGTTAATTAATACAAGTTTATTTGCAACAGATTGGTATATAGATCAACAAAAACGAGCTACTTATAAAGCAGCTCCAATTCCATCTCAATTAAAACATAGTCAATATAGAACAGGTTCTTTAGATGCAGCATACCATATACCAAAAGATGTATCGTCAATAACTGTAAAAGATTTTAATACTACTACAGAAATTGATAGTTTATTTGACAATAAAGAAAAAGAAACTAGAATTGATATAAAAGCTTTTATGGATTGGATTGATGCTAAAAATAAGCAAACTTATGATGATATTGCAGGTAATGGTCATCCTATAAAAACTTATCCAACAAATAAATTAAGAATATATGTAGATAAAGAAAAAGTTTTAAAAAATGGTATTGTAGCTCAAGAAGATGCAGATTTAATATTGCCTTATATTGATATAGATATTGATGAAAGTGCAATGAGTAAAAACCGAATTTTAATGTTAGATGTTCTAGCAAATAATAATTGGGAAAGACCAATTTATTTTACAGGTGGAGCTTATGCAGATGAAGAATATATTTGGTTAAAAGACTACTTACAAGCAGATGGTATGTCTTACAAATTTGTTCCAATTAAAACAAGATCAGACAAGCGAAATATGTTAGATTTAGGAAGAATTAATTCTAATGTTATGTATGAAAATCTTAAAAAAATAGATTGGCAAAATTCTAATAGTCCAGATATTTATGTTGATGTAGAATCTAGAAAAAATAGTATTTCATTTAGAAGTATGTTTAATCGTTTAGCCGAAAAATTTATTGAAGAAAATAATTATGCTAAAGCTGAAGAGGTTCTAGATATGTCTATAGAAAAATTACCAGTTAAAATGTATAAACATTATAGTTTGGTTTTAGGTGTAATAGAAAATTATTATAAAATAAATAAACCGGAAAAAGCAAAAATATTATCAAACGAACTTATAAGTATATTCCAAGATAATATTAGATATTATGCGTCATTAAATCAAGACGAAAGACCATTATTTTATGATGATATAGAAACCGATTTATTAATGTATGGTAGTATTATTGATGCTGCTGTTAGTGGAAATAAACCTTTCGCTGAAGAAATTATTGATTATGCAATAAAAACTATACCTTTTGATGTTTATGCTAAGGAAGGTTTAGCTTTAACTGCAATTGAGGGTTATTATAAATTAAAAAAACCAGTTAAAGCACATAAATTATCCTTAGATTTAATTGAATCTTATAATAATGAATTACAACAATTTAGTAAATCTATAAAAGGAGCAACTAATATTTCTGCTTATTTTAATAGTATTAAGCCAACTGTTGAATTTTATCAATATGTAATGAATGAAAGTGAAAAGACAGATACTATCTTCTTTAAAGAAATTAAAAAAGGTTATGATGATGCTTTTAAAATGTTAGAAAAAGCGATGGAATAACTATTATTGCTTAGTGTTTTGTTTTAAAAACACTAAGCAATAATTAAATATTTTTATATGTATTTTATTAGAACTCCAAAAATAATTCAATCAATTTATAAGAACTATACTTGGAAAATAAATACTAATAAAAAAGAGATTTATCTAACTTTTGATGATGGTCCAACACCAGAAATTACAGAATTTGTTTTGGATATATTAAAAAAGTATAATGCTAAAGCTACTTTTTTTTGTATTGGAAAAAATATAGAAAAATATCCAGATATATTTAAAAGAATTGTTTCTGAAAGTCACTCTGTTGGAAATCACACACAAAATCATTTAAATGGGTGGAAAACAAATAATAGTGATTACTTAAAATCTACTTCAGAATGTGATTTGGTTATTAAAAAAAGTATAACAAACATTAAATACCAAACACCAAATACTATTTTTAGACCTCCTTACGGAAAAATTAAAAAATCACAAGCTAAGGTTTTACTTAAAAAGGATGTTAATATTATTATGTGGACAATTTTAAGTGGTGATTTTGATAATAATATTTCTAAAGAAAAATGTTTGCAAAATGTTATCAAAAATACCAAAAGTGGAGATATAATAGTATTTCATGATAGTAAAAAAGCTTTTGATAGATTAAAATATACTTTACCTAAAGTTTTAAGTTATTTTACAAAAAAAGGTTATACATTTAATAATTTGTAGGGAATTAAACAAACTGTTCAACTAAACTTATTAAAGTATTAGCGTCTTGTTCTCCTGATTGTCTCCATTTCATTTCACTATTTTTATAAATAATAAAAGTAGGAGTACCTTTAATTCTAAGAGCATCAACTAATTTATCATTTTTATTGATGTCTATTTTTATAACTTTAGCCTTATCTCCTAATGCAGCAGCTACATCTCTTAGTACATTATGTATTAGCTCATTATCTTCGTTACTTTCATTGTAAAAATCAATTAAAGTAGGAGAGTTTGAACTTATAATTTCACCAAATTTTGCCATAACATTTTTATTTTTAAAAATATTGTTTTACAAATATAATCTAATTATTTAAAAATAGCCTAATTTTGCCTTAATGAATGGATTAGTAATAAAATCAACAGGTTCTTGGTACGATGTTAAACATAATAATAAAGTTTACACTTGTCGTTTAAAAGGAAAATTTAGAATTAAAGGTATTAAGAATACAAATCCTGTTACTGTAGGAGATTATGTAGATTTTAAACTTGAAGAAAATCAAGATACTGGAGTGATTTACGATATAAATGAAAGACATAATTATATTATCCGAAAATCAGTCAATCTATCTAAACAAACTCATATTATAGCATCTAATATAGATCAAGTGTTTTTATTAATAACAGTTAATAATCCTCCAACATTTCCTGGTTTTATCGATAGATTTTTAGCATCAGCAGAAGCTTATAAAATCAAAGTTGTGTTAGTGTTTAATAAAATTGACACTTATAATGATGAATCAATATTATTACAACAAAAACTTAAAAGTATTTATACAAAAATAGGTTATGATTGTATCGATGTTTCAGCAACAAAAAATATTGGAATTACTTTATTGAAAGATATAATGAAAGATAAAGTAAGTATGTTTGCTGGTCATTCAGGAGTTGGTAAATCTACTTTAGCTAATGCTATTGATAAAAAATTAAATCTTAAAACTAAAGAAATATCATCGCAATATAAGCAAGGTCAGCATACTACAACTTTTGCTGAAATGTTCGAACTTCCTTTTGGAGGATATATAATTGATACGCCTGGAATTAAAGGTTTTGGAGTTGTAGATTTTGAGAAAAATGAAATAACAGATTATTTTCCTGAGTTTTTTAAAATAAAAGGAAATTGTAAATTCAATAACTGTGTTCATTTAAACGAACCCAAATGTGCAATTAAAGATGCTGTTGAGAATGGAGAAATTGCAGCGTCTCGTTATAAAAGTTATTTACAAATCTTAGCAGGTGATGTTGAACATTATAGAGTAGATGATTATTCGTTGTAAAATATATCTATGAAAATAATTATTCAACGTGTTAGTGAAGCTTCTGTAATTATAGATAAATCTGTTTTTAGTAAAATAAATAAAGGACTATTAATTTTGTTAGGAATAGGGTATGATGATACAATTGATGACATTATTTGGCTTTGTAATAAAGTAATTAATTTACGAATTTTTCAAGATGAAAATGACAAAATGAATTTATCATTAAATGATGTTAATGGTGACATCATTGTTGTAAGCCAATTTACACTTATGGCTAGTACAAAAAAAGGAAATAGACCAAGTTATATTAAAGCAGCTAAACCAGAAATATCTATTCCTTTATATAATGATTTTATTTCTCAGTTAGAAAAACTACTTAGTAAAAAAGTTGGAACAGGAATTTTTGGAGCTGATATGAAAGTTCAATTAATTAATGATGGTCCTGTTACTATTGAAATAAATTCTAAAAATAGAGTTTAATATTTTTATAATAATAGTTATATTTGACACTTTAATTTAAACAAAATAAAAAATAATGAATTATAAAAAATTAATGGAATTTTGTATTCCTTTTAGAATAGTTTTAGGCACAGCATTAATTAGTTATGGACTTTGTTCGAATAATTATTGGTTTTTTTTAGGGGTTATTCCATTAATTGCAGGTCTTACTAAATTCTGCCCTATTTGTAAGTTTTCGGATAAGTGTAAAATTTAAAAACCTAACTTAACATTTAATTTTTGAGCAATTAGTTTTGTAATTCTTGATTTTAATTCAGGTATTTTAATTTTTTCAACTACATCATTTCCAAAAGCATAAAGTAATAAACCTTTAGCTTCTTTTTTTGGAATTCCCCTTTGTTGCATGTAAAATAAAGCCATATTATCTAATTGACCGATGGTGCATCCATGAGAACATTTAACATCGTCAGCAAAAATTTCAAGCTGAGGTTTACTGTTGATTGTTGCTTTTTCACCTAGAAGAATATTATTATTTTGCTGAAAAGCGTTAGTTTTTTGAGCTATTTTATTTACAATTACTTTACCATTAAAAACACCAGTTGATGCATCTGCATAAATACCTTTATATAACTCATTACTTTCACAATTTGGCTGATTATGCATTACTAAAGTATGATTATCAACATGTTGTTTATTGTTTGCAATAGTAATTCCGTTAAGATTAGATTCTATATGTTCGCCATTTTGATGAAATTCTAAATCGTTTCTTGTAAGCTTTCCTCCAAAAGAATAAGTGTTCATATTTACAACACTATTATCTTTTTGTTGAATGTAAGTTTGGTCTAGCAATGATGAATTTTGATTATCATTTTGAATTTTATAATAATTAATTACAGTTCGTTTATTAGCAAAAATCTCAGTAACTGAGTTTGTTAAAACAGTATGGTTACCTAAACTTTTATGTTTTTCAATTATACTAACTTGTGAATTTTCATCAACAATTATTAAATTTCTAGGTTGCAATAATAGTGGTTTTTCAGTTTTTGTTGAAAAATATATTATCTGAATTGGTTTTTCAATAAACTTATTTTTACGGATATGAATATATGTTCCTTGTCTTGCAAACGCTGTATTTAATAAAGTGAAATTATTTTTTTTATTAGTAATAGTATTAAAATAATGATCTACTAATATTTTATATTTAGTTTTTTTTAATGCAGATGACATTAAACAAATATCAATTCCTTCATGAGTAGTATCCGATAAAAATGAGCTAAAAACGCCATCAACAAATACTATTTTATAAGTATCAATTTCATTTATAAAGTGTTTTTTTACATCTTTAAAACCTAATGTGTTTTCCATCGAAGAAAACAATGAATAATCTTCCTTTAAAATAGATTTTAAAGAAGTGTATTTCCATTCTTCATCTTTTTTATTTGGGAAGCCTAATTTTTCAAAGTTTTTTAAAGCCTCTGTTCTTATTTTATGAATATTAGAATCTAAATTTAAGATTCCTTTATTTTCTAATTCTAAAAAAGAAGTAATTATTTTATCTATTGTCATTTGTTTCAGTGTTCAGTTCAGGACTCAGTTTAAATAACTGAATACTTGAGTACTATTTTAACCAATCGTATCCTTTTTCTTCTAATTCAAAAGCTAATTCTTTACCTCCAGATTTAATAATCTTACCGTCATATAAAACATGTACAAAATCTGGTACTATATAATCTAATAAACGTTGGTAGTGCGTAATAACCAAAACAGCATTATTTTCTGTTTTTAATTTATTTACACCATTTGCAACAATTTTAAGAGCATCTATATCTAAACCAGAATCAGTTTCATCTAAAATTGCAAGTTTAGGTTCTAACATTGCCATTTGAAAAATTTCATTACGTTTTTTTTCACCTCCAGAAAAACCTTGATTTAAAGAGCGTGATAAAAATTTTCTATCCATTTCTAAAAGTTCTGCTTTTTCTTTAATAAGTTTAAGCATATCCTTCGCAGGAAGATCTTCCAAGCCTAAAAATTTACGTTTAGAATTAATAGCAGTTTTTATAAAATTTGTTGTAGTTACACCAGGTATTTCAACAGGATATTGAAATGACATAAAAACACCTTTATGAGCTCTTACATCAGGAGTAAAATCTAAAATACTTTCATTATCTAATAATATTTCCCCTTTAATTACTTCGTAAGTCTCGTTACCTGCAATTACAGATGATAATGTGCTTTTCCCAGATCCATTTGGACCCATAATAGCGTGAACTTCACCAGCTTTTATTTCTAAATTTATGCCTTTAAGAATTTCGTTCCCTTCAATTCCAGCATGTAAGTTTGTTATTTTTAACATTTTAGTCTTTAATTTTGAATTTTGCATCACTTCTCTCTTCTTTCTTTTATCTATTTCTTGTCTCTTGCCTCTTACTTCTTTTTACCCAACACTTCCTTCCAAAGAAATTTCTAATAATTTTCGAGCTTCAACAGCAAATTCCATTGGTAATTTGTTTAGTACTTCTTTGCTAAAACCATTTACTATTAACGCAATAGCTTTTTCAGTATCTATTCCACGTTGATTACAATAAAAAAGTTGATCTTCCCCAATTTTACTTGTAGTTGCTTCGTGTTCTAATTGGGCTGAATTATTTTTACATTCTATATAGGGGAAAGTATGTGCTCCACAATCATTTCCCATTAGAAGAGAATCGCATTGAGTAAAATTTCTTGCATTTTCTGCTCTAGATCCAATTTGAATTAAACCACGATAAGAGTTTTGACTTTTACCAGCCGAAACACCTTTAGAAATTACTGTACTTTTAGTGTTTTTTCCTAAATGAATCATTTTTGTACCAGTATCTGCTTGTTGATAGTTATTTGTAACAGCAATTGAGAAGAATTCACCAACAGAATTATCACCTTTTAAAATACAACTAGGGTATTTCCATGTAACAGCAGATCCAGTTTCAACTTGTGTCCATGAAACTTTTGCATTTTTTTCACATAAGGCTCTTTTTGTAACAAAATTGTAAACACCACCAATACCTTCACTATTTCCTGGATACCAATTTTGAACAGTAGAATATTTTATTTCTGCATCATCAAGAGCAATAAGTTCAACAACAGCAGCATGAAGCTGATTTTCATCTCTGCTTGGTGCAGTACAACCTTCTAAGTAACTAACATAACTACCTTGATCAGCAATTAATAATGTTCGTTCAAATTGCCCTGTTCCACCTTCGTTTATTCTAAAATAAGTAGATAATTCCATTGGACAATGAACACCTTTAGGTATATAACAGAAAGATCCATCAGTAAATACAGCCGAATTTAAAGCTGCATAAAAATTATCTTTTTTAGGAACTATTGTGCCTAAATATTTTTTCACTAAATCTGGATGTTTTTGAATTGCTTCAGAAATAGGCATAAATAATATGCCTTTTTTAGCTAATGTTTTTTTGAATGTAGTAGCAACAGAAACAGAATCAACAACAATATCCATAGCAACATTATTCATTCTCTTTTGCTCATTTACAGAAATACCCAATTTACTATACATTTTAAGTAATTCAGAATCAACTTGTTCTAAACTATCTAGTTTTTCTTTCTTTTTAGGTGCTGAATAATATGAAATAGCTTGAAAATTTGGTTTTTCATAATTTACATTTGCCCAATCTGGTTCTTCCATTTCTTGCCATATTCTAAAAGCATCTAATCGCCAATCTGTCATCCATTGTGGCTCATCTTTCTTTTTAGAAATTGCACGAATAATATCTTCATTTAGACCTTTTGGAAATGTTTCAGAATTTAAATCAGAATAAAAACCATATTCATATTCTTGATTTTCAAGTTCTTTTTTTAAATCGTCTTCGGTGTATTTATTCATTGAAATAATTTTTAAGCCCTTACTCTATATGAAGGATTTATAAATGGTTTAAAGTGAAAATGATTCACCACAACCACAAGTTCGTTGAGCATTAGGATTGTTAAAAACAAACCCCTTGCCATTCAAACCGCCTGAATACTCTAAAATTGTACCTGCAAGATACAGAAAACTCTTCTTTTCAACAATGATATTAATTTCATTATTTTTAAAGATTGTGTCGTTTTCTTTTTGATTTTTGTCGAATTTTAGTTCATAAGATAATCCAGAACAACCTCCGCTTTTTACCCCAACGCGTACATAATCAATAAGATGATTGTAGCCGTCATCTTTCATCATTTCTATTACTTTATTTTTTGCTTTTTCACTAACTATTATCATATCCTTATATAGATTGGTTCTAAATAAGGCAAATATAGTATTTTTTATGTTATAAGTTTAAGTTTAAAAAAAAATGATTTTTTTATTAAAATATATTCTTTAAAAATTTATAAATTAATTTTAAAGTATTATAAAATATAATACTTTATTGAAAAGTATTTAATGCCTTAAGGCCTATATAATATTCAAATATCTAATTTTATGTTTAGTAATAAATCCGTTTTCACTCTTTAATAAGTCAATACTTATTAAAGAGTAAAAAAAAGTTTATAGATTATGTTTATTGAATAAATATTATTAGATTTGCAGGAATACAATTTATATAATACCCCTTAAAAGTAAAGAATTAGTTCAATCATGAAAAAAACATTATTTTTATTAGTATTAACTTTGTTGTTAATTAGTACAACAAGTTACGGTCAGCAAGACCCACAATATACGCACTACATGTATAATATGAATGTAGTGAATCCTGCATATGCAGGATCTAAAGAGACATTAAGTATTGGTCTATTGGGAAGAACACAATGGGTTGGTATAGATGGAGCACCACAAACAATAACTGCTAATGTACATGCGCCAGTAGGTTCAAATTTAGGAGTTGGATTGTCTGTTATAGCAGATGAGATTGGGCCAGTAAAAGAACAAAATGCTTATGCAGATATTTCGTATACTGTACATACTTCTGAAGAAGGAAGGTTAGCTTTTGGACTTAAAGGAGGAGTTACATTTTTTAACGCAACATTAACAAGTTTACAATTGCCAGATGGTTCTACAGGATCTGATGGTATAGATGGTTTGTTTGCTAATGATGGTAAAGGGACATTTCCAAATATTGGAGCAGGACTTTATTATTATACCGATAAATTTTATGCAGGAGTTTCGGTTCCAAACTTTTTGGAAAC
>Ga0256844_10000158_pt1 | contig 27661 bp, 21 predicted proteins | sample MusselsmetaG_FD_189100 | JGI IMG/M metagenome (GOLD analysis project Ga0256844, IMG submission 189100) | Mussel associated microbial communities from hydrothermal vent at the East Pacific Rise, Pacific Ocean - Mussels | ecosystem: Host-associated > Mollusca > Shell > Unclassified ... | reverse complement strand
GCTTTCTCCTGCCTGAAAAGTTTTCCATTGATCACTGCCAGGGAGTTTAATATCCATGGAGCCCGAAACAACAGACATTATCTCAACTGAGCCAGTTCCAAATTCGTACTCTCCAACGGCCATAACGCCAACTGTGGCAGGTCCTTCTTCACTGGTAAAGGCGATTGATTTGACTTTTCCGTCAAAATATTCGTTCGTTTTAAACATGATTTGTCCTCTGGGTGATTGAATGTATTATGTACGTGATAATAATTGGTCAATAGTGAACTTTCTTTCGATTTACCTTGAGCTTCCCACGTTGTTTTTTTCCTTCAAGCCTTTTCTTTCTGGCTGCTTTTCCAGGACGCGTCGGGCGACGTTTTTTCTGTTCTTGTAAATTTTTGGAAACAATTACTTTTAGACGCTGCAATGCATCCTCTTTATTCTTCTCCTGGCTTCGATATTGCTGTGCCTTGAGGACAAGGATGCCATCTTTATTTATTCGCTGATCTGAGAGGGTGAGAAGGCGATACTTTACTTTTTCAGGCAGAGATGATGCTGGTATATCAAAGCGCAAATGTACAGCGGAAGCAACTTTGTTAACATTCTGTCCACCTGCCCCTTGTGCACGGATAAATTTTATCTCGATTTCCTGTTCGGGAATACTTACATTGTTTGAAAAATATATCATGGCTGCTCTATTACAATAACTACTGCATTTATTCTATTGATGGATATAACACAAAAATCTGCTCCAGCAAATGTTGTCCTGATTGGTATGGCTGGAGCTGGAAAAAGCACTGTGGGGAAAGAACTTGCCAGGCTTCTTAATCTTCAGTTCGTCGATGTGGACACGGTAATTGAAAGAAATCAGGATACAACTTTGCAGGAACTCTTACATGGGCTTGGTGTGCATGGTTTTCGCAGGCTGGAGGAAGAAATTCTTCTAAGTCTTGATTACCATAATCACGTTATTGCCACTGGCGGTAGTGCAATTTACAGTAATGCTGGAATGGAGCACTTAAAAGAAAATGCTATACTGGTTCTGCTTGATGTTTCGTTTGATTTGCTAGAGCAAAGGGTTGGAGATTTCAGTGCTCGTGGACTGGTTAAATCCAGTAACCAGTCTTTTAAGCAACTCTTTGCTGAACGACAACCACTGTACGAAAAACATGCTGATCTAACCATAGAGTGTACTGATCGATCTGTATCTGATATCTGTGTGTCTATCAAGAATCAGGTTTCAGATACCTTCTATCATTTCTAATAAAGATATGCTAGTGTGTTTCCCTTAAAAATAAATGAGTTTATAAACAGAATTATTCATAAATAGAGGATATTTTCATGGCACAGGCAAAAAAAGGTGACAAAGTTCAAGTAATTTATAAGGGATACCTGGAAGACGGTACAATATTTGATTCTTCCGAGGGCAAGCCTCCATTAGATGTAACTCTTGGCTCCGGTATGGTTATTCCAGGATTTGATGCTGCTCTTGTGGGTATGGCAGCGGGAGATAAAAAAACAGTGAAGATTCCAATGGATCAGGCCTACGGGAATCACAATGCGGAAATGGTAATGCAGATGCCAAAGAACCAGGTACCGCCTGATTTAAAACCGCAGATTGGAGATAAACTTCAGGTCGGTGGTCCTAATGGTGAGTTGATGGCCGTTGAAGTGATAGACATTGATGATGATTTTGTAGTGCTCGATGCAAATCCCCCCCTTGCCGGGAAGGATCTTACCTTTGATCTGGAATTAGTCGCAATCGTGTAGTTTGCATTGTTCTTATCTTTGATGGACTCTGAGAACAGTCTCAGAGTCTGTTAAAGGGCTTTTTCATTGTTCCCAATAGAACAACCTGCAAGCCATCCGGTGGAAAAAGCCGCTTGAAGATTGTATCCCCCTGTGTTTCCATTTAGATCAAGAATTTCTCCAACAAGATAGAGCCCTGAAATCAGTTTCGATTCCATCGTCCTTGGATTCACCTCTTTAAGATTAACCCCTCCTGCAGTAACAATGGCTTCTTTGAATGAGCGATAACCGCTTACTTCCATTTTTAGCCCTTTCAGCCAGTTAAGTAGTGTCTTTCGTTCTTTTTTGGATATCGCTCCTGCTAATTTGGTTGGTGGCACAGATGTTTGTTCCAGACAGAGGGGAACCAGTTTTGCCGGAAGCAAACCACGCAACACATCAGCAAATGGTTCTTTATACCGTTTCTCAAAATCACGAATTAATCGTGCGTCCAGTTTTTGTCGGTTAAGTGCAGCTTTAAGATCAATAAGAAGTGTCACCTTCTTTCCGGCGCGTAGTCCATCTACAACATCTCCGCTGAGTGTAAGGATGGTGGGGCCGCTTAGCCCAAATTTCTTGAAATGCAGTTCACCAAAGAGTTGCCGCTTTTTCTTTCCATTTATGTAAAGTTGTGCTTCAATATTTCGAAGTTCAAGACCTGCAAGTTCCGGATGGATCCCGCCCTGTATCTCAAGGGGAACAAGAGCCGGGCGAATGGGGACAATGGTGTGTCCAAGCGGCTCAACTAGTTTGTAGCCATCACCTGTGGAACCAGTGGCCGGATAGGAGGTGCCTCCTGTGGCCAAAATAACTGCGTCGCAGTTGATATTCCCTTGCTTGGTGGCAACTCCCGAAATGACGTCATCTTTAACGAGAAGACATGTAACAGGATTGTTCTCACAGATTTTGACATCTAATTTTGAAAGCCATGCGAGAAGAACTTTTACTATATCAGGAGCTTTTCCACTTGTTGGGAAATATCTGCCGCCACGTTCGAGACTTACCGCTAAACCATTTTGTTCAAAAAAAGCTATCAGCTCAGGAGCAAAAAAATGGGAAAAGGCTTGTCTTAAGAAACGCCCGTTTTTCCCAAAATGCTCTATAAAGTCCGTAACCGATGCACTGTTTGTCAGATTACAGCGACCTTTGCCACTGATACATATCTTGCGGCCGGGGCGTTTCATTTTTTCCAGAAGGATGACTTTTACGCCAGTTTTTGCTGCCTGGCCTGCAGCCATAAGACCAGCAGCACCTCCACCGATAACCACCACTGTTTTTTTAGGCATATGCGTGTTCCTTGTTGTTTTCAATGGCCTTCAGCATTAGTGGGGCATGGTTGGATGTGAAAAAAGGAGGATCCCGTTGCAATATCTGACGAATTGCAGGGCTTGTTTTAAATTCAGTTGCTAAAAAATGCCGGACTTCTTTTCGATTCCACCCCTTCGGGTGATGGAAGTCATAATACAATCCCAGATCTCCGCTTGAAAAATTCTTGATTCTTAACGAGCCTGTTTCCGCACTGTTGCGGGGGAGATTAAAGACAGCAAGGTTAAGAAAAGTAATGGCTTTTGCATTTCGAACGGCAAAATCGAGTGTCTGTCTTGCTTGAGCTATAGATTCTGATGGTGTGCCAAAAAGCAGGTACACATAGGTCGCAATGCCTGCCTGGTATAATGCTTCCAGTGATTTCTCGACTAATTCCAAATTAATGCCTTTATCCATTGCATTCAGTATCACCTGGGAACCTGACTCAATTCCAAGTTTCAGCATGATACATCCGGAATTTCTTAAATCCTTACAAAATTTCAGGTCGCTTAGCTCTGGAGTGACTCGTGCAAATCCGTACCAGTCGGTACCCAATGGTTCCTCTATCATGTGCTGCATTAAAGATGGTGCTACAGCATTATCAAGAAGATGGATAAGAGTTGGTTTTAATGTATTTACCAATTGTTTCAAATCTGCCATGCTTTGATCTGTTGGAAGTTTGCTATAGGGACTTCCCTCTGCTTTCTCAGGACAAAAAGAACAGCGATTCCAGTAGCATCCAGTGGATGCGCTGTAGGGGAGGATCAGACCTGGAGCAAGGTACGCATCCAGTGGAAGATTTGTGTAATCTGGGGAAAAATATTGAGGCTCGGAGTGATCTTTTTCTTTTAGGAGCTTAAAGAGGGGGAGTTCACCCTGCCCAGCAATCATTTTGTCAAAAAGTGTTGTAAAAGGATTAAGCCATCCGGGACTTCGCAGCCAGGACGTGACTAAGCCGCCTCCGACTACAATTTTAAAATCGGGGAATTCCTTTTTTATATAGCCAGTGAGTGCAAAAGCAGGAATGGCCTGGCTGAGATAGTTTATGGAAATGCCAATCCATTGTTCCTTATAGTCATCCAGCAGGGCAGGCAAGTGTTCTTGAAAAAATGGAAAAAACAGATTTTTTTTATATTCTTTTGCAGCAAGAAGCAGATCTGCGCTCTGGTGAGAAGAGAGCGCTTCTTCCTGAAAATCAGCAAGGCTTATAGTAACCTTTCTATTAGCACAGCTTTGCATTAGTGTTCTGTTGATATCCCGTACAGCCCTTTGATAACGGTCATTGTTGTTATAGAGAGCATGGCTTCGAAGTGAGTCCAGATTCTTATTAATATTTTTCCAGGCTCTTTTACTCCAGGTATCAGTTGGTGATTGCTTAAGCCCCAGTAAATAAAGTTGTCCTTCAAGGTTTGCATCCCACAGAGTACAATTTTGATTATTCCCGCGGAGAAATCCGGCAATACGGGTGATACCTGCAGGTGGTTCGCAAGTTTTGGCAAGAGGAGGGAAGATAAGAAACATTAGCGTTTTAGTTATTCTTTAGTCCAGAGATTAATCATAACTCAACGGTAGCATACTTTGGGGCTTGCGTAAAAAGTAAAGTTGTTCATTGCCTGTAAAAGAGATGACAAAAGGCAGGAGTACTGCTAGATATTATAAAATTATAATTGCAACAGATGATCTATTCTTGCGGAGGCAAATCATGCTTATGTTTATGAGGAGACTAACTCCTTTTTTTCTCGTTTTTTTCACACTCTGTTTTGTAGAAGCTGGGATCATGGCAGATTATTCCCATGCTCGTTCTCGTGGCGGCGGGCGCTCTTTTCGTTCTGCGCCCAGAAGAAGGGCACCTGTAACCCACAAACAAAAACCTCAGACCAGACAACAAAAATCAGGTTCCCGCCGTGGTCTGATGGGTGGATTGCTTGGTGGTGCTCTTGGTGGAATGCTGCTTGGTAGTATGTTTGGTATGGGGGGTAGTGGTATGGGGATACTTCCCATGCTTTTGCTTGGTGTTGTGGGTTATTTCCTTTTTAAGAAGTTCACTGCCCGCCCTCCCAGTGGCACACCTCCTGGATCAGGGTACCAGCAACCTCGAAATGATAATGTGTTTAAAGGGAACTTTGGTGGAGATAGTTCTGCACCCCCTTCCGGGTCTGCTTCCGCTCCTGTAGAACCTGTGAAATCCAGTCTCGAAGAAGGCTTGGATGTTATCCGTATTGGTGATCCAGGTTTTGATCCCGATTATTTTCTAGAAGTGGCATCAGATGTCTTTTTTAAGGTTCAGGCTGGTTGGATGCGGCGGGATATCAGTTCGTATAAAGACCTTCTGGGAGAGCAGCTTGCTTCTGAGTATGAAGCGCAATTTGCAGAAATGGAAGCCAAAGGGGAGCTGAATAAACTTGAAAGTATCTCCATCCGTAAAGTTGAAGTTGTGGCAGCAGGATCAGAGGGAGGAGAAGATTTTGTAACGGTTCTTTTTACAGCCAATCTCCTTGATTACACTGTGGATGATAAGAGTGGTGATTTGATTTCAGGAAGTATGACTGATCCTGTTAAATTTGCCGAAGAATGGAGTTGGGCTCGTCCTCTTGGAACAGAGGATTGGAAGCTTGAAGGGATTAAAGAAGTATAGAGTCAATTCATGTTTGTGGACGCTGGGGTGAAAAAGCCTCAGCGATCCCGTTTGTTGGTAATTTCATATATTCTTGCTGCATCGCCATTTCTGTTTGTACCTCAATCTTCCACTAGAATATCATTTGGAATCATGTAATCATAAAACCATGATACATCCTGACGATCCAAGACTTCTGAAATTTTACCTAGCAATCTCCTGAAGTACTCAGGGCATTGTCAGACTTATTTATGGGGTTGGTATTGGAATGTTCAATCCAGGTAATGCAGACCTAGCTGCAAATATTACTAGTTCTGAATAGCTACATCTGGCTATTTTTTGGTGTGTCAGGAAATAAACCTAAGACTCTTGCCAGGGGCTCAGGATGTGGTTTAGTTCATCGGTGACATAGCCCTCTGTTGTCAACTCAAAACAAAGCTGTTTAACGACCGAAACAGGTTTCCAAAAAAGTTTCTCCAAAGGGAGGGAAGCAACATTGTTTTGCCATGTGTACGAATTCTTATGTAAAAATTGGACAAATGAAAAACCGTGAACTAGAATTAATATCTTATGATAAAAGATTCTATTACTACTAAGCATTCTCATTTATAAAAACTATATCATTTTTACGCTTTCATTTTTTCTTGACCAGTTAGGTTTTGTGGAAAGAAAAAGTTCCCTGGAACAATCGTGTTCATTTCTAAAACGAATAGTTTTGAAAGAAATTGAAGTTGTTTGGTTTTCATAAGAGAATTGCTTGTTTTTTACAAAAGGACATTAGAAATTTTAGTGCAGATAGACATGGGAAATACTAGCAGAAGCTATAGGAAAGTTCGTTTTCAATCGCACTTTCTGCTATTTCATTCACAAATCCTCAACAAGATCTTTTTTGCTCTGTTGTTCGTCTTTTCTGCAACAAATGTTGCTGCTGTTCCGATTTCCCATAACCAGGCTGTCGTACTCATCAATTCCCAGAAATATCTTGAGGCGATTGCTTTATTAGAAGAATTACACGAGCGAAACCCTCACAATAATAAAGTTACATACGATCTTATTACGACATATAGTTGGGCAGGGCAACATACTAAAGCTTGTTCATTATATGATCTAAAGGAAACGGAAAGCTACCCGCCATATGTGCAACTCTCTGTTCTTAATTCATATCGTAATCTGCAACAATTTGATTCGGCTCTTTATATTGTTGATGTGCTTTTAAGAAAAGCTCCCCTGGCAAATGATTTATTATTGTATAAAGGACTATTGCTGGTTGATAAAGGGCAGTTGCAGTCTGCCCGTAAAATTCTTAAATCATCATTTAGCAAAACCAAAAACAGCGTCGAATATTATCGATTGTCTGCCTATTTGTACACAGCTGAAAAAAACTGGGTAGCCACCCTTGTTGATTATCAGGAATTACATAAACTTCAGCCGGATAATCCGGAGCCGTTACAAGAGCAATTTTCAATACTTCAACATCTTCGTGCCATGGAGGCAGCAAGCAATATCCTGATTAATAACGAACAAATTTTCACAAAAGCTGATCACGCTTTGCTACTTATCAATCAGGCGGCTAAAAAACTGCGATGGAGTGATCACGTTGCCAAAAATTTTAACGAAGTCAAATTGTTTTCCATGCAGGCTCTTGCCATGCAGATAAAGGCATGGGAACTTCTGAACAATACTCCTTCTGTTAAAGAGTCTTTGCTAAAAAATCTTTTAAATGACCTTGTTTTCACTTTTCGAACTCTTCGTCAGATGGATGATGTTGAAGGACTTTACCAAATACTGAGTGAAAAAGGTGAAGTCCCGGATTATGTAAAACAGGCTGCCGCTGGAGCCAGTCTTGTCAGACATCAGCCTTATACGGCTCAGGAATTGTATAAGCAGGTTTTGAGTAAAAGCCCGAATAATTATCAAGCTCAAAGTGGTCTTTTTTATGCTTATATTGAGGCGGAAGATTTCGATGAAGCTTATGAACTTATTGATCGATTGTTTGAAAAAGAGCCAGTCTTCCAGGGTTTTAGTGGCGGGAAGTATCGCGTCCCCAATGGGAGATACCTGGATCTTGGAGTGATGACAATAATGGCCAGGTATTTCGGTGATCAGCTGGAAGAAGCCTGGAAAAAAATTGATGAACTTGTCCAGAACGCTCCGGCAAATAACTGGCTTCTTGAAGTGAGGGGGCAAGTCAGTAATGCACGGGAATGGTATCATCAGGCAAGAGGTGATTATCACCATGCAGCGTTATTAAAGCCAGACAGCCTGGATGCAAAGGCAGGCGAAGTTTCCAGTCTGATTGCGCTCAGAAAATATAGTCAGGCAAGACCCTTCCTTAAGAATATTCTGCAGCAATTCCCGGATGAGCATGTAAGTAAATTGTTGCAAAAAGAATGGAACTTTGGGAGAAAACCACGATATTGGAATGACGTTACATTTCAGAACTCCTCCGGGCCTGTTTTGAATGGTGACAGTATTCTTGCCTCAGTAGAATTACTTTCCAACCCCATTAACGATAACCTCTATGTTAATGCCGGTCATCGTTACGCCTGGAGTGAAATAATTGAAGGTGAGGAAACCTTTAAACGGTATGCCCTGGGGCTTAACTATCATTTTATGGAATGGGACTTTCTTGGTCAGGTTACCTATAATGATTCCACCCTTGAAGAGGTTGGTGGTGTCGTGAAGGCGGTTTGGGCTCCTGATGATTTCTGGCGTTTCACGCTGGAAGGAGAGCGCTTTTCACTGGATACTCCGTTACGGGCATTATACCATGGTATTCGCTCCGATGCTCTGGCCTTTTCCATGCAGTATCGATGGAGTGAGCAGCGACAGTTTTCTTTGGGTATTCGAGGGGCAGATTTTACTGATACCAATAAAAGGCTGGGGGGGACGGCCATTTTGAATCAGCGGCTCATCGATATCCCTCATATTGATCTTGATGGTCGTGTTGAGACCTATGCCTCTGTTAACAGTCGCAGGAACACTCCCTATTACAATCCTGAACAGGACTTCAGCCTAAAAGGGGCTTTCCACCTCGACCATGTGTATTACCGCCACTATGACCACCTTCTCGCCCAGCAAATCGATGTTGGATATGGATTCTACCAGCAGAAAGGTTATGGCACCGATTGGATTGGCCATATTCGTTATGAACAGAGATATAAATATACTCCCTGGGTGGAAATGTTGGTTGGCGTGGAAATAGGTAGAAATGTTTATGATGGTGATGCAGAGCCCTATCGGTTGATTCGATTCATGATAAATGGGAAATTCTAAAGTGAAAATATCTGAGTTGCTTTTAAGAATATTTACCCTGGCTTTGGCGCTTAGTCTGAGCCTGTCGACAATGAGCTTTGCCGGGAGTGATTTTACTGCAATAGCTTATCATGATGTTGTGGATCAGCGAGATGGCTTGACCTTTGATGCGGTAACATTAGACACTCTTGTTGATCATTTTGAATGGCTTAAAGTTAATGGTTATCATCCTGTTTCAATAGATGATTTGGAAGCAGATCGTATTGGAAGAAAACCCTTACCCGACAAAGCGATTCTCCTTTGTTGGGATGATGCGTACACCAGTTTTTACACTCATGTTTTTCCTCTTCTAAAAACGTATAATTTTCCTGCTGTACTTGCTTTGGAAGGTTCCTGGATGGAGCCTGAACCAGGAGAAATGGTTCAATATGGCAGTAAGATGGTTCAACGAAATACATTTATGACTTGGGAGCAGGTAGCGAAAGTAGCTTCTTCCGGACTTGTTGAAATCGCTAGCCACTCTAACAATTTGCATACTACAATCCTTGCCAATTCTTCAGGAGGAAAGTTCCCGGCCGCTACTACCCATAAGTTTGACCCGATTACTGTAGAGTATGAAACAAATTCTGACTACAGGAAGCGAATTCAAAGTGACCTGCAGGCTAGTAGCGATCAGATTCTAAAACATTTGGGTAAAAGGCCACGTGTGATGGTCTGGCCTTTTGGACGCTATAACGAGGATGTCGTAAAAATTGCGGATAAAATGTCTATGCCATTTACTTTGACATTAGATCCCGTTCCAAGCAACACCAGCAACTTGCAGATCATTGGGCGTATCTATCCTAGCCACAATCCACCTCTTAGTGTATTTCGATCATATCTTGAAAGCCAGATACGACCCTCTGTACAACATTTTTTTAGAGTTGACAGCCATGATCTGGTAGAGCCTTCAGCGGATGTGGAACAGCATTTCAATACCTTTTTAGACAGGGTAAAAGATCTTGATCCTAATCTGGTTATCTTAGATCCCGTTGTGGAAAAAAATGGTGAGCGCAGGGCTCTGTTTGTAAACAGTCGTTTTCCAACTATCCAGGATCGTTTAAGTCGGCTCACATGGCATACGAGTAAGCGTGCGGGGTCAGAGGTGTTTTTGTGGCTTTCTCCATCGCTGTTTAGAACGGAAGAAGGAGAAAACCAGACAACAATTAATCATTTTTTTTCTGATATGGGACAATCTGCTCCGGGTAAAGGACTTGTATTGGATAGTCCGAAATTACTCCAGGCTCTGATACAGGATGTTGAACCCGATTTACATCAGAAAACAGATGTTCTCTACTGGAATCCGAATAAACAGCGATTGGCAAGACAAGTGGCCATGAACAAGGTTGGTGCTAATCCACAGGTCTCAAGAGTGTTTCAAGCACTGGAGGCCTTTCAAAAGTGGCAGCCTTTTCAGGAAGTAGGGCTTGTTCTTTCAATGGATCACTTTTTGTCTCTTGAACTCAATCAATACAGTAAGCTGTTAAGATGTTTTGACTTTTTAATTGTTAATGTTGGGACAAATACTATCCAGATGTTAAGCGGCAGAACCGGTAAATCGCAACTTGAGCTCCTTCAAAAGGAAGGATATCTGCAAAAATGTTCTTTCTTGTTTGCAATTGATGAGCAGGAATCTGCCTTAACTGAAACGCTGCAACTCCTCCCAACGTTGGATATTATTAATTGGGGGTATCAGTTTGACAGGTTCCTGGAAGGTCATCCATCACCAGATTTTGTTAGGAAGTTGCTCTCCAAAAGAGACTTTCCATATCCCCTGCGTCAATAAGATGCCTTTCATCATGCAAACAGTAAAGCAACTGAAACGTATATATTGGGGAAGAAAACGCCTTGTCAGACAGGTTTCATGCATAAAATTAATAGTGCTTCTCTTTTTGTTGAGCCTTCTCCAAGCCTGTTCATCTTCATTTTCGACAAAACAGGCAATTCGTATACGTTATGACACCTTGCCGCCAATCAGGGCCATTCAGGTAGATCTTGATTATGTTTATGATAAAGATCCTCAACAGCAACAAAGAAATATTGATCAATTAATAGCAAGAGTCAAAGATCTTGGAGTAAGCACTGTATTTTTACAGGCCTTTGCCGACCCGGACGGAAATGGAGTTGCTGAAAGCCTCTATTTCCCAAACAAATTTCTCCCTCTGCGGGAAGATCTTTTTTCCCCAACTGCTAAGGCACTTCGAAAAGATGGGGTGGCAGTATTTGGCTGGTTGCCCTTAATGGCTTTTAAACTGCCGGGAAAGAATGAAGGATTGTATGTTCTTAAAATCAGTGATTCTCTCAAGGGAATACAATTTTCGAACGAGCATCTCAGGCTTTCTCCATTTAACCCAGCATCCAGAAAAATTATTGAAGGGATTTATCAGGACTTTTCCAACACAACAACCGTAGACGGTATTTTGTTTCATGACGATGGTGTGTTGTCTGATTTTGAAGATAATTCGGAAGCTGCTTTACAGGAATATCAACGTGCAGGGTTTCCATCAGATATGGCGGTGATTCGAAAAAATCCTGAAATATTGCGTAAATGGAGCCTCTTTAAAACCAGATACCTGACTGATTTTTCCTTGAATTTGCTTGATATAATACGTCAGAAACAACCTGATATATTTTCGGCAAGAAACCTATTTGCAAGCCCTGTCCTGCATCCGGAAAGTGAAGTGTGGTTTGCCCAGTCACTCCCTGTTTTTCTTCAGGCCTATGACTATACAGTCTTAATGGCAATGCCGTATATGGAAAAAGCAGATGACCCGCAAGGCTGGTTGAAGCGGTTAGCATGGGCCGCCCTTGCCCATGAGGAAAATAATAATCGCATCATCCTTGAGTTACAGACAAAAAATTGGGAAACAAGCAAAGCTGTTCCATCTAATGTTCTTCGACAGCAGATTATTATCCTCTTTCAGATGGGAGTGACTTCGCTTGCTTATTATCCCGATGATTTCTATAAAAATCTTCCGCCAGTACAGATGATCAATCCGTGTTTATCAAATCTGGAGGCCTGCAATAAGTAGTGAATATTATGCCAGAAAAACTACAGTGTTTTTTTTCTATTTATTTTCAATTCACCTATTTTTACCCGCTCTTTATGGCCTATCTATGGATGACAGGAGCATTGATTTATTACTACCGCTGGGAAAAACCTCTTGGCGATAAGATCGATGAGCCGCCAGAACTTGAGAACTGGCCAAAGGTATCGATTCTGGTGCCTTGTCACAATGAAGGAGAAAGTATTGCGGAGACTATTAGTTGGCTACAGAAAACGCAGTATCCCAATTATGAAATAATTGCCATAGATGATGGCAGTACTGACAATACCGGAGAGCTACTCGATAAACTTGCTGGAAAAACGAAGCAATTACGAATAATCCATCTAAAAAACAACCAGGGAAAAGCTAAAGGATTAACGCTTGCAGCCCTTTCTGCTCAGAGTGAATTCCTTGTTTGTATTGATGGGGACGTGATACTTGATCCATGGGCTATTCACTGGATGGTATGGCATCTGGCCACAAGCCCAAGGGTTGGGGCTGTCACCGGAAACCCGAGGATTCGAAACCGTACAACCCTCCTCGGCAAAGTACAAGTGGGAGAATTTTCTTCAATCATTGGAATGATTAAACGGGCACAGCGGGTGTATGGTCGTGTCTTCACCGTTTCTGGAGCCGTTGCAGCTTTTCGTCGGTCGGCCCTTCAGCAAATTGGGTTTTGGGATACGGATATGATTACTGAAGATATTGCTGTCAGTTGGAAGCTGCAACTTAATTTTTGGGGTATTCGCTATGAACCCCATGCTTTGTGTTGGCTGCTGATGCCTGAGACTTTTAAAGGACTTTGGCAGCAGAGATTGCGTTGGGCGCAGGGAGGAATGGAGGTCTTTGTGAAAAATGCTGCTAGATTGTGGGATTGGAAAAGACGACGGATGATTATGGTTGTGGCAGAGTATTTGCTTAGCGCCATATGGGCCTACAGTGTGATAATTATCATCATACTATGGGGCGTAGGGTTGTTTATCGACTTGCCTCAGTATCTCATTGTCAAAACTTTGATTCCAGGATGGACGGGAATTTTGTTAGGAGTCACCTGTCTCTTTCAATTTGGTCTAAGTATGCTTATTGATTCCAGGTATGATCGGGATATAACAAAGAATTATTTCTGGATAATTTGGTACCCGGTTGTTTTTTGGTTGATCAATGTTTTTACAGTTGCAGTTGGAGTACCTAAAGCACTTCTAAAACCTAAGGGACAACGTGCAGTGTGGGTAAGTCCTGATCGTGGTATTCGCAACTAATAGCTATCTCGAAGATATAACAATGGCATCTCAGTCGCATACCAAATGTGAGATTTGTTCTGAATCTTTATTTTGAGAAAGATGTTTTCTTATTAAAAGTAGCCGATAATTATATTATGAAAACCAACATCGAAAAAAAACTTGAAAGAATTACTGACGAAAAAGGGCGATCGTACCCGGAATGTCTTATCATTGATAAGCCAGATTTGAAAAGTATGCCTTTGCTCTTTGGAGAAGGACTGCTTACTGTGCTGTTTTGGGGAGTTTGGTTTTACCTCTGGCTGCCCATAATCAGTATGCTTGCCTGGTGGTTTGGCTTCAAGCTTTTTTACAGACACATGGTGGAATTGGGTGGTTTTATTGGTTTGGTTCAATTTCTGAATGTGTTTTTTTTCGGTGTTTTTTTTCTTTGCGGAGCTTTGGCTCTTTGGAGCTTTTACAATTTAAAAAGATACGGCTCTTATAATCGAAGAACGCATGTATTAAAAACAGATATGAATAAAATGGCAGAGTTTTTTAATATATCCATTCAAAAGTTACAAAAGACACAATTTTCTAAATATGTCTCATTCTCATTTGATAGCACTGATTTGATAGAAGATGTTGGGTTATCTTAAGCACAACATTAGCAATGAAGCACGCTTTTGCTTGAGCAAGTGTTTTGTTTGTACCCGGGAGTACTTATCGTAATTTGAGTGCTCTGAAGAATGGATTCCTGGCCACAGCGTTGTCATAACGCTCTTCCTTTTTACCCACACTGATTAGATATCATTACTTTTCAGTTACCTTCTTTAAATATAGATTATCGACTGATTTCCATATTTTCTGATCAAATGTTTTGAAGCTGGAACCATAAGTATCTATGGTTTTAGATATTTCAAGTTAAAACTCTTCCAGCTTGCTAGCTCCAACAGCTAGGAGTATATTTCTCAGCAAATATGCAGGTAACGTGATTACTTCTGTTACTGTCACTTTTCTCTACGATAATTAAAGTTCTCTTGTACATATAAGTGGAAGGTTGGAATTTTCTAGCCTGTATTTAGGATTTGTGGTGATAACAATCAGAATGCAAATATTTAGTTTTAGTAAAGATTTTGTTGACAGCGGCATCAAAAGATGTCATACAAAATTTGTGTATGAGAAGTCATTGATACATTCTGTCTAGACATGAAAAAGTGTAAGAATATAGAAGGATATCGTTATGTATAAATAACGATCACATCCTATCTCAGCATATTCGAGCTGTTTTCATATAACCAACAGGTGCTTTTTTATGTTTGATTTTATCACCTTCTTACCTGTGATTTTCCCAATCCCTCGGAAACGATATAGAGCATATGACTGCGTTGCTTTTGTTTTTCCAGCTTGTTGTCATCTTCTTTTATCTTTGATTATCATGGCATGCCTGCCAAGCTTTATACAAGCCTCTGAACATTGCGAACACTGGATTGCAAAATCGGGTTCAGTGGAGGGTAATATGCTTGTGATGCGCAAAGCCACTACAAGCTGGACTAGCACAACCACAGCAGATACATACTGCCCGGGTGATAAAATAAGGGTGGGGCGCTTGAGCCGGGCAACGGTCATTATGGCCAATGAAAGCATTCTGCGGCTTGGTCCCAACACAACCCTTTCTTTTATTCGAGGACGACAAAAAGATAAAAGAGCGCTGGTTCGAATATTTAAAGGATTGGTCAACTTTTTCAGCAGAGTTCCTAAGAGTTTGGATATAGAGACACCCTTTGTTAATGGTTCAGTGGAGGGTACAGAATTTCTTGTCGAGGTGGATGAGAATGAGGCATCCATTATTGTTTTTAAAGGGCTAGTAAAGGCGGAAAACAACTTTGGCAGCCTGGATATTGCAAGTGGTCAAAGCATAGTTTCCCGAAAAGGCAGGGCACCAGAATATAAAACAATTATTCACCCTCGCGATGCTGTTCACTGGGCATTATATTATCCAAATGTTCTGGATTCACAGGTTACTGCAATCAATCATGTCGGCGATTTGCTTAAAGTTGGCCAGGCTGATGAAGCGGAAAAAGAAATTAATCGCTTACTGGAAACAGAGCCAGATAACAGTGACGCATATACTATCAAATCAATTATTGCTCTGGTGCAGGATCACAAGGAAGCGGCTCTTGCTTTGGCAAACAAAGCTGTCCAGTGTAACTCGCGTTCTGCCGCTGCCAAAATAGCCCTTTCTTATGGGCAGCAGGCACATTTTGACATCCTGGCAGCGCTTGAAACTCTTAAAGATGCTGTGCGGGATGAGCCGCAAAACAATTTAGCAAAAGCGAGACTTGCCGAATTGTATCTTTCGACAGGTGAACTTGACAAAGCTCTGGATACGGCCAAAGCAGCGGCCAGCCAGGATCCATCCATAGGTCATAGCCAAACCGTTCTTGGATTTACTTATCTTGCGCAGATAAAAATAAATAAAGCCAGAGCCGCTTTTGAAAGGGCAATTTCTCTTGATCAGGGAGCTCCACTGGCACGCCTTGGTCTGGGGCTTGCGGAAATCAAGCAGGGACAACTAAAAGAAGGCCGGACCGACATTGATATGGCAGCAGCTTTAGATCTTAACAATTCTCTGATCCGCAGCTATCTCGGCAAAGCTTATTATGAGGAAAAACGGGATAAATTGGCACGCCGTCAGTTTACCATTGCTAAAGAGCTTGATCCTCATGATCCAACACCTTATTTATATGATGCAATCCTTAAACAGGCTGGCAACCAGCCCGTTGAGGCACTTTTAGATATTCAAAAATCCATTGAACTTAACGATAACCGGGCAGTTTATCGCTCTCGTCTGCTGCTAGATGAAGATCTTGCCGTCCGCAATGCAAGTCTTGCCAGGATTTATAGTGATCTCGGTTTTGAAAAGTTGGCTCTTGTGGAAGGCTGGAAATCTGTTAATACGGATCCGGGTAATTATTCAGCGCACAGATTTCTCGCTGATTCATATGGAGTCCTCCCGCGCCATGAAATCGCCAGGGTGAGCGAACTCCTGCAAGCTCAGTTGCTGCAACCTGTTATTATTAATCCTGTAAAACCCCAGCTCGCAGAAAGAAATATGCTGATTTTAGAGAAAGCTGGTCCGGCGGAGCCATCATTTAATGAATTCGGCCCACTTTTTGACCGTAACCGTGTTGCACTGCTGGCCGATGGTATTGTCGGCGGTAACGGTGTTGTGGGAGAAGACGTTGTACTCTCCGCTCTTTTTGGAAAACATTCTTGGAGTATCGGTCAATTTCATTACAAAAGCGACGGATTTCGTGAGAATAACGATCAGGAGCAGGACATTTTTAACGTTTTTTATCAGATGAACCTGTCACCTGATACTAGTTTACAGGCTGAATATCGGCACAAAGAGCTTGATAGTGGGGATCTCCATCTGCGATTAGATCCGAGTCCCCTTACAGACACCCAAAGAAAACCGGAGCAAACACAATTTGCTCGGTTGGGGGGGCATCATGTCTTCTCACCTCAATCTGAAATTATTGGATCGCTGATGTATGGGGAAACAGAGTCCGCCGTGGAAGTTCCTGTTCACATGTATAAATATTCAACGGATACAGGAGGATACCAGGGAGAGATACAGCATTTATTTCGTTCTGGACGATTTAATATAATAAGTGGTCTTGGCAATATTACAGGTAACAGAAAAAGGACAATCACCTATTCTGGTGTCACCAAGAAAGATTGGGATATTCGTCATACTAATGGATATGTGTATAGCCAATTAGATTTCTCATCCAAAGTAAATTTGACCATTGGAGCGAGTGGAGACTTTTTAAAAGGGCAGTTAAATAACAGTGAACAGTTCAATCCAAAAGTAGGTGTAACCTGGAATCCCACCCCGGGAACAACAGTACGGGCAGCAGGATTTAGGACATTAAGAGGGCCTCACCTGTTCGCTCAGACCATAGAACCCACTCAGGTAGCCGGTTTTAATCAGTTCTTTTACGATACCGAAGGTACAAAAGCCTGGCGCTATGGGGTTGGTATTGACCAGAAACTTACCGCAATGTTAAATGCGGGAGTTGAAATCTCCCGGCGTAAGCTTAAAGTTCCGTATGAAGATACGTTCTCTGTGGTTCAGGCAGTGAATAGGCAGGAAGACTTGGCTCGTTTGTATCTTTATTGGGCACCGCTACACTGGGTCGCTTTCAGTGCTGAATATCAGTTTGAACAGTTTGAAATGGATTTGGAATATACCGGGGAGGATAACATTCATGACTTGAAGACCCATCGTGTTCCCCTCGGAATTAGTTTTTTTCATGCTTCGGGATTGAGCAGCCGGATCAAAGCAACTTTTATCGACCAGGAAGGTATATTTGGTAATATGAAATATGGAATAACTCAGGGATATGATCAGTTTTGGGTTGTTGATGCTTCAATCCGTTATCGACTTCCGAAACGATGGGGATTGATCTCTCTTGAGGCTCACAACCTGTTTAATGAAGAATTTCGTTTTCAGGATACAGATCCGGCAAACCCGACGATTTATCCTGATTGTTTGATCTTAACACGCTTTACATTAGCTTTTTAGAGACTGAGGGACACAAAAGAAAACATACAATCGAGGAGGTATCTTATGGTACAAAAAAAAGATGAGCAAGTGTTTAAACTAGTTTTCAACAAAGCTGGAGATTTTCTTTACGCAGAGGGGCCGGATGGCAATGAGGCTGATTCATTAACCTTTGAGGAAATGAGTTGTAAAAAGTATGATACGAGATTCGGTGGTGCATCTTTTCAGGATCTTTTATTAATCGGAGGTAAAGAACCCACTATACGATTCGTAGATGTACCTGGCCACAGTATTTGTGGTGGTACCTGTGGTGGAGTACCCTTTAGCTTTCCATGGTGCAGATAAATTTATAGAGTCTGTCTCTATAAGGTTTTTCGTTCTGGTTCTGAAAAGAGTTTGTTCATGGAATCAGGAAGAATGATGTAGATCCTACTTTTGGGTGAGATGAACCACCTTATCCCAATCTGTCCCGGGCTCATCTTTTTTATATTTTTCACAAAGTGTTAAATAAAAAAGAGATGGGCCGTCGTTTGCCTGTATCCCGAAGATGTTTTGAAACTTCTGGATAGCTATATCCCAGGATCTGTTCTCAAAGGCATTAAGAGCTGTTTCAAAACTCTTGCAAAGTTGTATCATCTGTTCCTCTGCCTCATCCATCCGGCTTAGTAGCTCATATATTTCCACTGGTTTTGTTTTTCCTGCAAGCAGAAATTGACCAAGCCTTCGTGTTAACAGTCCATCAAGCTCATGGATAACATCTTTGGCGACCAGCAGTCTGGTGTTCAGATATTTATTGAGTCCTTCAATTCTTGAAGTGGTATTGACGATATCACCAATGGGAGTGTACTCATAATGATCCTTTGAACCAATGTTGCCAAGTACCATGTATCCTGAGTGAAGTCCTATGCGGGTTGGTAGCTTCTTTTGACCAGTGGAGGTTTCTATATGTTGCTCAAATTTGGCAATATCGAGTGCAGCATGGCAGGCACGTTTTCTGAGCACGTTGTCGGGCTTTGCGGTTGTCCAAATTGCTAGCATGGAATCTCCCACAACATCGGAAATCACGCCTCCATATTTGCGAACCGGTCCAAAAAGAGCTTCAAAATAAGTGTTCATAAATCTGGCCAGCTCTTCCGGTTTCATTGTTTCAGCTAAAGTCGTGTAGAATGCCGCATCGGTCATAAGGCAGGTACCATAGACTGTGTGATGGTCTGAAGTAAGTGATGCCACATCTTTTGCCAATTTGTCGACCACGGTATCCGGGAGATAACAGCCAAAAGCATTCCGGATATTTTTTTCCTCTTTTTTCACCTTGAAATATTTACAGAAAATGATACTGAAATAGGCTGTGGGGATTTGGATAAATACAGGCACAACTATTGGATACCACGCTCCTGTAGCTGCAAATTGCAGCCGTGCGACAAAGAGATAAAGGATACTCATTGTCAACAGGCAAATTGTCATAGTAGTTGCAGAGTTAAAATAACAGAAAACACCGAGTAGGGCTCCCCAGATAAAAACGAAGATGAGATGATACTTGTAATCTAGAGCTTGTACCGGCATATTGTCGAGGAGATTTGCAAAAGCGGTGGCGGCAATCTCAACACTGCTAATATTATGACCGCTTTTTTGAGAATAAACTGTGTGAAATCCATTCTGCTGCTCAGTCCATGCTTGTCCTGCAGCACCAATAAAAACAGCTTTCCCTTGCAAATCTATCCGGGTATTTGTATTTGCCGGATCTTCTAAAAACTGACGATACGAATAGGTCGTAATAGTGGATGCAGGGCCGTAAAAATTTAAATATCGGCTCTTGTCTCCCTGGTACATATTTATAAGTGAGGTAAGAAGCTGTTGTTTTTTATTGTCTTCAACTCGTTTGAATGATTTGTCTATCATATCAAATAACTGTTCACTAAGTCCCGGTTCATTTTCAAAGATGTACTTTAAACGACGTACAATTCTATCAATTTCCTTATGCTGATTAATTACTTTCCTGTCCCTTGTGAGATCTTTCATTAGATCGGTATTTGTACGGAACAGCTGGGTGATAAATTGTTCATAAACTTCCCAGGCATAAACCTGGAACGCAACTACTGGTAATGTTGGTGTTCCCCCTGCACCTGATTTGAAAAGCCAGTATTGGCTCACCCTGACAGGGAATTTGGGGAGCGGAAAAGGTGCAAGGGCAACCGAAGCTTCAGCAAGCTGTTGTACCGGTGGGTTTACCTTTTCAATGTCTATTTCTCCGGTGGGTTTTCCACTATCGTCAGTAAGAAACAGTTTTTCTCTTGAAAGATATTCGCAGAGAATGACGTTCTGAGCTTTTTGTAAAGATTCAGCAAATAAGGAGTTGTTCTTTGGTGATCGGGCTCCATTAAAGATCATGTCAAAAACGAGAATGGAGGCACCATACTCGTTGAGATTGTTGACCAGTTGTGCGTGAAGACTGCGAGGCCATCTGTCGGGGTTGGCTGGCAAACCCAAATGATTAGCAGTGGTTTTATCCAGGGTAACAATGACGACTTCCCCTGGAGGCTGACGAAGACCTCGTAATTTAAACAATAAGCTCAGGCCAAATTTTTCCTCCAAACCAGAACCCACAGGTGAGAGGGTTATAAGTAATCCTAAAAGACCAATTAGAAAGCCCGCTGCTAATGCTGAAAAAATACGGTTCATGAGTTGTCTTACTCTTTAAGCTTGTATCTGTTTATTTTATTCAAAAGACCTTGGCGGGTCAGGCCAAGTGCCTGGGAGGCTTTTGTGCGATTGCCTTTTGTTTTAATAAGTGCCTCAGATACCATTTGCCGTTCTATTTTCTCAGTCACTTCCTTTAATGTTCCTTTTGTTTCTCCAAGGGTAAACGTATTTTCAACCGGTGACCATATCTTTTTGGAAAGATGCGTTGTTTTTATTATACCTTTCTTACCTGCAAGGGTTAGCGCTCGTTCAAGCTCATTCTCAAGCTCTCTTATATTACCGGGCCAGTCAAAGCATGTAAGAAGCTCCATGACCTCAGGTAGTATACGTGCATCTGGCCGCTGCATTTTATCTGCAAATTTTTCAAGAAAATGTGCTGCTAAAAGGGGGATATCTTCTCTTCTTTTTCTTAGAGGCGGCAAAGTGATTGGAAAGACATTGATCCGAAATAAAAGATCCTGTCGGAAATTGCCTCGTTCCACTTCTTTTTCAAGATCACGGTTTGTTGAAGCGATGAGCCGAACATTGATGTCTCGATAGCTGGTTCCGCCAACGGGTCTAAGTTGGCCTTCCTGTATAACACGGAGGAGTTTTACCTGTGTAGACATGGCCATTTCACCGATCTCGTCAAGAAAGATGGTTCCGCCGTCTGCCAGTTCAAAAAGCCCTTTTTTGTTTGTGACAGCACCGGTAAAGGCACCCTTCACGTGACCAAAAAACTCGCTCTCCAGCAGGTTTTCCGGTAGGGCACCGCAGTTTTCTGCAATGAAGGACTTGTCTTTTAATGGCCCGTTATAATGTATGGCCTTGGCGATAAGCTCTTTGCCGGTACCTGTTTCTCCCTGGATGAGAACTGAAACCCCTGTGTCAATTACTCTTTCCAGAAGATGAAAAACCTGACGTATAGCCGGGCTTGTGCCGATTATTCCCTGCAGATTGAAGTGGTCTGTAAGCTCTGATTTGAGTGCCCGATTCTCCCGCTCAAGAGATGTTGCGTATTGTCGGAGTTGCCCATACATTTGGGCATTTTCGAGGGAGATTGCAATCCATCCGGAGAGCGTTTCCAGGAGATTTCCTTCTTTTTCTGTGAATTCACCGTTAATTTTATTGAGTACATAGAGCAAACCCAACAGACCTTTACGCGTCTGAAGAGGCAGGCAAATCATAGATTTTGTGACGAAGTCTTCTTTCTCATCCATGCCTCTGTAAAAACGATCATCTTTACTAACATCAGGAATGATAGCTGCCCGATTTTCACGCAGAACCCACCCGGCTACCCCAAGGTGGTCCGGGAAGCGTAATGCACCTATATTGTTACTGTATTTTCCGTTGATATCATCTTCAACTGTATGAAGGAAATAAAATTCACTGTTTACGGCATCATGAATGGCAATTGATGCCCCTTCAATTTGGAATACCTGCTTGATTGTTCCTAGAATTTTACGGAGCATTTCATCCGGGTCAAGGAGAGCATGGATTGACGACGCGACTTCATAAAACAGAGAGAATTCTTCTCGTGTGAGTTCTTTTTTTTGCCATTCTTCCGCCATGTTTCCTTTCCTCTGCAATGTGATTTGTTTGAAATGATAAATTAAACAACTTTGACTGTCAAGTTAATATGCAATGCTTGTCTTGTTTGCATAGCAACTTGTCGGGTGTCGGTTTGCAAGGAGTTCCTGTTGTAGCACATGCAGGAGCTTTCGAAATATGAAATATCCTTTTAAAATGAATGGTTATATGCATTTTCACTTATTATTCTTCACTTTGTTTGAGGTTGGCACGTAAATGGCTAATAAAAAAACAAGAATAAGAATCTTTCTAAGATAACCCACAATAAGCAGAGGTGGAAAATATGAAAAAACTCACTACCAGTAGTTTGATGATTTTTTTCCTTGTGGTCGGAATGACCAAAATTTCCAGCGCAATCCCTGTTTCGGCAGGGTCTTTTGCTGATAGCGTATTCTTGTCACCGGGGTATCAGTGGAGCGAGCACGTCATGTTTGGAAATACTGATTCGGTATACACGCAAGAGGGCTATCCAATGCTGGATCTTTGTGGAATTTTCAATCATGATAAATCCATCATCCAGACAGGTGATAATGAGGTTTATACACTTTTGTATCATGATTTATCTCTGCCAGGAACATCTGGCTCTGTATGGAGAAGATTGAACTCTGATACGAGTTATTATGGACTATCAATTTTCCCAAATCCTTATGAAAATATGGGGGATTACGTTCCGAATACTCTGGATAATAAAGATAGGGTTGGATTTGTTGACAGGTCTTTAGATAGTCAGCAAGATTTTTTAGCGTCAGAAATTCAAGTAGATGGAGCCAAAGTTCCAGAGCCGGCTACCGTGCTTCTTTTTGGTATTGGTCTCACTGGCCTTTCGAGAATTCGTAGTAGAGGGAATTTATTCCAGTAAGCAGTTAGATGCGAACAAAAATGTGGATAGGTAAAGGATATAAAAGAAAAAATGTCAGTTGGCAGAGTAAAGGGAAAAAAATAATGACTACAGAAATTTTTAAAATAACTTCTTATGAAGCAAAAACTGCTCGTGAGTTAGATTCTACAGCACAGGGAGTATCTGTAAAGTTCCCAGCTTGTGTTCTTTGCAGGGGAAAAAAGTTTCTTGTTATTGTTTATAAATTAGATGAATCGAGTCCTGTACCTGACAACACCTTTTTACCACAACATAAGTGTGGAACTATATTTGTATCATGTTCGCGATATGACTGGCTTTTGACCATGCTTGGAAATGAAGATCCGGTGTATTGTTACTTGAACAGCAATACACCACATAAGAATTGTTTTTCATTGGCCAGGAGTCTGTCGGGCAGCAGGAAGGATCAAGATTATGAATCCGAAAAGAGTGGTTCGGTATCGCAAAGTTATAGGGCACCAACATTTTGCGTATCAGACAGCTATGAACAGCAGGTAACGACTATTCGAGATAAAACATTTAAAAGTTATAATGGAGGAAGTAATGAAATATTCAATGGAAACCTTATTTCTAACAATAGGACTCCTAATAAGCTTCGCTCTTATGCTCAGTGGGGCAGTTAATGCAGCAGGAAGTAGTGAGCCGGGAATGGAAGAAGTGATGGCTGAAGGAATACCTCATCCGCCGGTAATTGTAAGCATAAAAGAGTACAAGGCTGATAGATCTAATTCAGAGAAAGCGGATTTTTTGACAGAAGGTATTCCACATCCTAAAATCGTACAGCCTCTTCAACATTTTATAGGGGACTTGGATTGGCCGAGTCGCGAGGAAATGATGGCGGAAGATAATGTGTTGGTTCCTCCACGCAAGATTGAAGAAGAACTGGCTGAAGCTAAATTATAGAGAAGTCGAGTGTAGAACACCAATACGTTACGGAGGGGAAGGCAATGACAAATCAGGAAGCTATACGCATATTGATGCGTAGCCCAATCTATTTCAGGCTGAACCCTTTGAATCGGAAGGAGCTAATCCAGGAATGCTGTACTTTATATGATAAAGTCAGTGAAAAATATAGATATTCATCCAGGAGACCTCCTCAAACAAACCATTGAATGAGTGTGCAGTGGGCGTAGGATATGTGAATGGATTCGGCTAAATTGGTTTTGTGATTGTCGATAGCTTTGAACCATCCCTGATATTTTACACCGAAGGTTTCTCGATTTCTGGACCAGAGGCTATTGCGTAAAAATAATGCGCTTGCATGACGGATCTGTTCTTTAGAAAGTTGATTGTGTGTTTTTTTGAAGCTATCTGGAATTTGAATCCTGAATGATAACTTGTTGGGGACTTTCAAAAAGGAGGTCATCACATACAAAATATATCGGCACAGGATAAGAATTATTAAAACTTTATTGCAATAAGATGGAGGTAGTGCCATGGGTTACACAGACAACTGCGATATTTTTGCTTCTTTTCATGAAGATGGCTTCAACCAAATCATCACCAACGTTAGAAAACAAAGACCTTCGCTGTTTAACTACGCCACTGTAGATGTGGCAAATAATTTGGAACTCTTATGCAAGGCGATTGAAACTCACCCAATCGTCTCCATCCGCAACAATCCATTGGTGTCTATCGTCGAGCCGTTACCGATCCCCGGGACTAGCTATGGCGTCAACTTTGCTGTGCAGTTAGTGGATTTGAAAATCGATTTTCACCCTAACGATGAGTTCAATTTACCACCTGAACTTAATCCTCCCCTTGAAGAACAGCGATTAGCAATCAAGCTAACGCTCTGTGGTGGAATGGGTTGTCCTCCAAAAGACACCATCGATGAGTTAATTTCCCCACCTGAAGATCCAGCAAAAAAACAGCATGATCCTGACCGTAAACAAGAAAAAGCTCCACTTATCCCTTTGCCAACTCGCAGGTTGACCTGTTTTTGCTTAGATGCCCTTGCCATTGGTGGTGTGCGCATTGTCACTTACAATGATAAACCCTATCTGGAACCGTTTATAGATGGGCTTGAGGTCGTTGATATACAACCCGAAGGGATTGAGAATAGCCTGGAGTGCTATGTTGGCCTCATGCTCAAACTCGCAGTTCTGCCAGGGGTACGGATACTGCTTCAACACGCACCATTAAACTTGACACAGAAAGCGACGGATTTTTTCCCTACAGCGACCAATGTTGTCCTTAGTCCAATGCCGATATCTACGAATTTACAGCACAATCCGTCAATCGAAAAGGACCAATTGAAAACTTTTATCAAAATGGAGGTAAACTAATATGGCACACTTAACGATCGCAGCATCCGAAAACACCTTCAAGATTCTATTTGAAAATATTCGTGACAACTTCAAGTTCTCACATTCTGATAGTGGTGACTTCGGGCCATTTACTGCTGGATATGCTCTTGATGCACACTTGGAGGGTGGTAGCGTTGATCTGCGTGACGATAACACCGTTCAGATCAAGGAACTCGATATAAAATGGGATAGATTAGATCTTAACCTGGGGATAGATATTCCAGAGGTCTGTGTTGGCGGTTTTTGTATCATCCCTAATCCTTTTGGTGGTTGTCTGTTGCGAGCACCAAGGATTTGTATCTTTGACCGCGATCCTGACATCAACATCACCCTGCCTTTAGGAGGTTTTATCACGTCGGAAATATCGGTTACAGGTTCTCTGCTAATGAATTACGCCGTTAACCCTGATAGGCCTGGTGGTATGAATGACTGGGATGCGCAGGATACCACCCCTTCACTGGCCAATCACTGGCAGATCTTTCTTGACCCCCAATTTCTTGATGTAGATGTTTTTGATATCTCCGACATCGTGGGAGATTTGTTGGAGAACGCCATGAATGTTGCAGTAGACAACTTGCTCAGTTCTTTGCCCGGATGGGCACGAGATTTGATCAAGGCAATTCTTGGTCCCATTATAGATTTGATCCGTGTAATCCTTGATATTGCCGATGATGTTCAGGAATGGATCTCTGATTTACTGAATGTCAGTTTTGGTATTCTCGATTTCATTCTGCAACTCGTAGCCGACTATTTTGCTAAAAAGTACCCGCTACATCAGATTGAAGATCCTTACCCCATTTTAGAGGCTACTGCGGATCCGAATCAGGGAGGAGGGGCATCAATCATACCGGTGAAAATACCGATTCGTGATTTGCGTGTATTCAATAACGACCAAGAAATGGTACTTGAAGGAAACGTGGGGGTGTTACCATGAAAGCAAAAGTGAATCGTAGATTACTGAACACAACAACCTTTGATAGTGGCTCGCTGGGAATGATGGCAATGGTGATCCATCAATTCCAGTCGCCTGGGTTTTACCGGGGAGTCATTATGAAGCAGGGGCGTGCGATAACAGATCTAGAATTCTCCGTCGATGAAAAATCGACAGAGATGCAATTAAATATTGATATGGCTAGAGCTATCCGTAATGCGAAAGCACATCCTGAAGATAGTCATTGTGGGAGCGAAAAAGAAGTACCAAGTATTGTTTCTCAGAATGGATATGTGTTATTTTATGCATCTTCGGGGAGTGGTTACTCAGTAATTGTAACGAGTGTAGATGGCAAAGAAAAGTTTGATAGCACAAAGCTCACTTCGGGCGATTTGTTTTCAATATCACTACTTGAGCCTACAAAGTATTCTATGGTTAACACGATGGGGCAGGGTGAAGGTGAAATCGTTGTGAGTCTCACACCCAATATGGCAAAAAAGGTTAAGAATCTCGAAACAAGCTATATTAATGTAAGCCCAAAAGGATTTGATCCTGATTGCATGGAATTAACATCGTCACAGGGGCTCGTATTTCGTCTCACTGATTCCGCTCGGGTTATAATTGAGAAGAAAGATAAGGTGGTTCCCCGAAAGCGTATGAAGCCTGTGGCTCGTTGGGAAAAATCTCATATGGCCAAGAAGTAAATTAGCAGCTGATTTGTGTGCTGGCTTGTGTTACTTAATCACTTGGCATAATACCAGGTGAATTCAAGTCCTAAGAATACCATTTAGTGAATGGGGATGACATCGCTGGCGGTCTGTTATATTGAGGTTTACTTTGACTTCATAAACAGGAGCCAACGATGTCTTACGCCCAGAGGCCAACGTTGTGCCAAAATTATATCGCCGCTTCGCTGGGAAGGCAAATGATGGCTCGACGACTTCATACGATGATATGAGATAACAATTTGAAAGATTTCCATCCGCTTATATCTTAATGATGGATGGTGTTGTGAAATGCTAACTTCAGTTATAGCAAACTGTCTGACTAGAAGTTTGGCTTAGAAATGAACTCCATATGTTCCCCTGTCTTAGGGTGGAGAAAAGAAAGAACACTTGCATGCAGAAACATCTGATCACCTTCTACACCATGTCCATACAAGGCATCACCAACAATGGGGATTCCCAGCCCTAAAGGATGAGCAGAATGGAGACGTAACTGATGTGTGCGACCAGTTAAAGGAAGAAAAAGAATCCGTGACTGATTATGTTCCATTCCGATGCTTTTCCATCGGGTTATCCCTGTTTTTCCGTGTTTTGGGTCATAGATTTGATATGGTCGGTTTTCAGGGTCAAGCCTGAATGCGAGTTCGATAGACCCTTCTGTTCCCGTAACAATTCCATCCAGTATCGCGATGTATTCTTTTTTCACTTTCCGTTGTGCAAACTGTATAGA
>Ga0256844_10000157_pt1 | contig 27970 bp, 24 predicted proteins | sample MusselsmetaG_FD_189100 | JGI IMG/M metagenome (GOLD analysis project Ga0256844, IMG submission 189100) | Mussel associated microbial communities from hydrothermal vent at the East Pacific Rise, Pacific Ocean - Mussels | ecosystem: Host-associated > Mollusca > Shell > Unclassified ... | reverse complement strand
GGTCTACTGGATAGGAAATATTTTATACAATGTTCCAAGAATTAAAGATTTAGACAGTACTATTATTTCAGAAAAAGAGTACAAAGAGTTTCGAACAGCCTTAGACTTTCTATTTCAAGTACGTTCTGCTCTACATTTAGCCACAGGAAAAAAAGAAGATAAACTTCGGCTAGAACTTATTCCTCCCATTGCCAAATATTTGGGTTACAGTGATAACAAAAAAGAGCATATGCGATTTGCACGAAAAGTTATCTCTCATCTAAAAACCATTAAACTACATACCAGCGTTTGGATTAATGAATTGAGTTCTTGTTGTAAAAATGAGTTGGCACTACGTCCAAAGAGTATGAGTAACTCCTATTTTGATTTATTGAAACAACTTAGCTTTGCCTCTCCTGAAGAGTTTCCTGTTCATCCCACCTTTCTAAAAGCACTAAACTGCTCTTACCGAACACCTAATGTAGATGATAAAATATATGAAATTTTATTAAAAGTTTTTCACACACCACAAAGCCATCATGTTTTAGAGACACTCATTGACAGCAGACTTTTAGGCTACACCATTCCCTACCTAAAATCCATTGTAAACTTACCACAATTTGATGGCTATCATCAGTTTGCTGTGGGTATTCATACCGTTAAATGTATCAAAGCCTTAGAAAATATAAAAGATACACGTGTTCAAGTTTTATATGAGGCATTAGACAAAAGAGAAAAACTCTTTATTAAACTTGTTGTCTTAATTCATGATGCAGGAAAAGGACGTAAACGCCCTCATTCAGAAGTAGGAACACTCCTTTTTAAAAGCATCTCCAAAAAGTTTAAATTGAGTGAAAAAGAGATAAAAATGGGTAAAAATCTTATTTTATACCATACACTCATGAGTACCACAGCCCAAAGAGAAGATTTATACTCTGAACAGACCATTTTAAAATTTTCAGCACATTTCCCTACCCAAAAAGAGTTAAACTTTATCTATATTTTAACCTATGCAGATATGAATGGTGTAGGAACACCTATTTATAACGATTTCAACTCACGACTTATTAATACCCTCTATCGCCAATCATGTTTGGTTATCTACAATGTAACACTAATCAAAGAGACCAGTAAACGTATTAAAAAAGAGAAACAACTCAAACTTATAGAAGAGTTTCAACAACTCCCCAAAATCTTACGGAAAAAAACCCTCAAAATTGATTCAGATATGTTTTTTATAAAAAACACCTCACAACGTATTATTAATATTGTCCAAAAAGCACAACAGTTAAAAGATTATGAGTTTGTTATCTCTAACAATAACTCTTTAACCATTGAAATTTTAAGAAAAAACAATCTTGACTTGAGCTTTTTGCTCCATAAACTTTCCAATTTAGAGATTGTTCAGATGGATATTTATAAACTCTTTTCAGGTATTAAATATTTTAGAATTGATTTCAACCAAACGATTAATGAAGATGAAAAGCTTCACCTATCTGAATTGATTACCAAAGCACTAAGAACAGAACATACATTAAGATTAAAAAAACCAAATATTCAAGCTAAAGATATTCATATTAACTGTGACCATTCGCAAGAACATGCCACCATGAAACTTAACTGTACTGATCAAAAAGGGGTACTAGCTTACCTTATTAATCTTTTTGACACTTTAAAAATAGACATTAACTCGGCAAAAATACACACAAAAATGAACAGAATTAATGACCTATTTTTAATCCAAAAGAATGGAAACTTTTGTAATAATACTAAACAAATAATAAAAGAATTAACGGAGAGCTAAAAAATGTGTGGAATCGTTGGATATATTGGAGTTAGAGAAAAGAAAGAAATTTTATTGGATGGACTTCAGGAGTTAGAGTACAGAGGTTATGATTCAGCAGGTATTGCTATTATCGAAAACCATCAACTTAAAAACTTTAAAGCTGTAGGAAGACTTCAAAACCTAAGAGAAAAAACAAAAGATTATGCGAGTGATGGTTTTGGTGTCTCTATTGGTCATACCCGTTGGGCAACACATGGAAAACCAACAGAACTTAATGCTCACCCTCACATGGGCGCTTACTCATTTGTTGTACACAATGGAATCATTGAAAACTATCAAGCACTTAAATCAGAACTACAAAATGATGGTGTGAAGTTTTTAAGCCAAACAGACACGGAGACTATTGTTCACCTTTTTGAAAAAAACTATAATAAAATTCAAAATCCATGGGAAGCTTTTCAAAATACTTTGGATAAACTAGAAGGAGCATATGCCACACTCCTTATCACTGAAGCCGAAGAAGAGACTATCTTTTTTGCAAAACATGGTTCTCCTATGCTTATTGGATTTAAAGAAGATGAAGTTTTCTTTGCCTCTTCAGATACACCAATTATTGGAAAAGCTACAGAAGTTTACTATTTAGAAGATGGTGAGTATGGTTATGCAAAAGATGGTAAAGTGACTCTATTTGATCATAATGGAGAAAAAACGTTTACAAAACAAGCATTAGCAAAAGATAAAGCAATGGCTCAAAAAGATGGATTTAGATTTTTTATGGAAAAAGAGATTTATGAACAGAGTCAAGTAATGAACGATACCATGATGGGGCGTGTTCTTGAGAACAAAATTGAATTTGAAGAGCTTAATGAAAAGCTTTTTGAAAACATCTCAAATATCAAAATTTGTGCATGTGGAACATCGTACCACTCTGCTCTTACAGGTGCTTATCTACTTGAACGTATTGCAAAGATTCCATGTCAAGTAGAGATAGCTTCAGAATTTAGATACAAAGAGCCTCTACTTCGTGATGATACACTCTTTATTACCATCTCACAAAGTGGAGAGACTGCTGATACATTAGAAGCTCTAAAAATGGCAAAAAGAGCTGGGCTTAAAAGTTTGAGTATTTGTAATGTAGACAACTCTTCGATTGTAAGAGAGAGTGATTCTGCTATCTTAACCCGTGCAGGAATAGAAAAAGGGGTAGCAAGTACCAAAGCATTTGCTACACAGACCATGGTTTTATGGATGCTTACCCTTTATGTGGCTCAAAGTAAAAAAACCATTTCATCTGAGACATTACAAGAAGAGCTTTCTGCCATGCGTCATACCCCAAAATCTCTCTTGGTGAGCGATAAACTTCATGAGAAGATGCACCGACTCTCTAAACGTTACCTACATGGTCATGGATTCTTTTTTATTGGAAGAGACATCTTCTTTCCATTGGCACTAGAAGGAGCATTAAAGTTAAAAGAGATCTCTTACTTACACGCAGAAGGTTATCCAGCAGGAGAGATGAAGCATGGGCCAATCGCATTAGCAGATAGCGAACTCTTTACCGTCGCACTTATGCCTAAAAGCTTACATTACGAAAAAATCAAATCAAATGTAGAAGAGTTATGTGCCAGAGATGCAACCGTATTGGCTATCTCTCCAGAGCCTTTTGAATTGGCAGATGATTTTGTACAAACAACCTACGATTCACATGCAATGTTAGAGTTTTTTGAGATGATGGTAGTAACTCAGCTACTGGCTCTTGAAATTTCTGTACGATTAGGTAATGATGTGGATATGCCTAGAAACTTAGCAAAAAGTGTTACTGTAGAATAAATTTAATTTACTTCAACCACGTTTAATGGTTGAAGTAAAATTATATTAATATGCGAATTTTAATCCACCATAAAAACTGGTATTAAAAAGATCATTTTTTAGATTTTTGTAGCCTCTATGAATATTTCTCCAACCTGCATAAATTTTTACATTTTCAATTACTTCTATATCAGCAGAAACTCTATATTCAGTATAAGTTTCAGAATCTCCAAAACTCAATACTTTAGGTGCATAAAGAAGCTTTCCTTCAAAGGCAACAGGAGGAATACTATAAAGTAATGGTGGTAACGAGTAACGTACTTTTAACATTAAAGGCAAAGAGGTAAAGTCATCATCACCAACTTCAGACCACATAAATTTTGCACCAAGTGTCACCTCAATACCTTCAACACCTTCTAACTTATTTGTTGCTCCTAAGCCTAGACCAAAAAGCTTTGTCTCTTCATTGTCATTTAAAAAATTAATATCTACTTGATAGATGGTACTACTTGTTTGAAGTGCAGCTAAATTACGAGAATCAATAACCCCTTCAATCTCTAAATCTTGTTCATTAATATTAATACCTACACCACTTTCAGCAAAAAGTAAAGTTGATGTTATCAGACTTGTTAATGCAATTTTTTTAAACATATATATCTCCATTGTTATAAGTTGTGAATGTTATTATAGCACAGATTTATGTTAAGCAGGGTAGATTAGAATTTTTATAAATATTTTTAATTAGCCCCTGTTTGTCACTAAAATCCACAATATTTTACACGATTAATCTACAAAATGTTTATAGTATACAGATGGATAACTAGGAGACAAAAATGAAAAAAACACTGTTTATATTCTCTATAATACTTACGCTAAATATGCCTCTAATGGCTGATGGAGAAGCATTATATAAAAACTGTGCTGGATGTCATGGGGACAACGGCAAAACCAAAGGATTACAACTTTCAGCAGTCATTGCAGGACAATCTTCCGCAAAAACAATTAAACAATTAACCGCTTATAAAAAAGGAGAGTTAAATCAATATGGATTGGGAAATATCATGAAAATGCAAGTGGCAACACTTTCTAAAAAAGATATTCAAGAGTTGGCTAACTATATAGCTAAATTAAAATAATAATGGTCGGAATAACCCGACCCTATCCTCTTACATATATTTTTTTAATACTTCAGGAATCTCTATAGAACCATCCTCATTTTGATAATTTTCCATAATTGCTACGAGTGTTCTTCCTACTGCCAGAGCTGAACCATTTAACGTATGAACAAAAACATTCTTCTTGCCCTCTTTATAACGAATCTTCGCTCTTCTTGCTTGAAAATCACGTGTATTTGAGATAGATGAAATCTCTCTATACTTGTCTTGACCTGGAAGCCAAACTTCAAGGTCAATCGTAGTTGCTGCTGAAAAACCAAGATCTCCACCACAAAGCTCTACTACTCTATGAGGAAGCCCTAACTGGGTTAATATATCAGAAGCATTCTCAACCATCATCTCAAATATCTCTTCAGACTGAGAAGGCTCTACAATAGCCACCATCTCTACTTTATCAAACTGATGTTGTCGAATCATACCACGTGTATCACGCCCTGCACTACCTGCTTCTTTTCTGAAACATGGTGTATATCCTGTCAATAAAATAGGCAACTCTTTGCTTGTTAGAATCTCATCATTATATAAATTGGTAAGAGGTACTTCTGCTGTAGGAATCAGATATAAATCTTCATCATCAATCTTAAATAAATCATCTTCAAATTTTGGTAATTGACCTGTTCCTTGAAGCATTTTAGCATTGTTTATAAATGGCACACAAACTTCTTCAAAGCCTCTCTCTCTGTTTACATCTAAAAAGAAATTGATTAACGCCCTCTCCATTCTAGCAGCATCCCCACGTAATACAGCAAAACGGCTCTTAGCCAGTTTAACACCACGCTCGAAATCTATCCAACCATTAACTTCAGCCAATGCCCAATGCTCTTTGGGTTCAAAATCAAATGTTCTAGGTACAAGAACTTTTTTCAACTCTATATTGTCCTCTTCATCTGCACCATCAGGAACAGAATCATCAGGAAAATTTGGCATCGCAAGAGCAACATTTTGTAATGCCACTTCAGCTTCTCTAGCCGTTGATTGAAGTCCAACCAATTGCTCTTTTTTTACACCAATTTGAGCTTTAAGTTCGGTAACATCTTTTTTTTCTCGCATATATTCGCCAAAAAGTTTCGACATCTTATTCTGCTCTGCTTTTGCCTCTTCAAAATGAGAGTTTGCATCTTTTAATGTTGCAAAAAGTTCCTTTAATGTTGTAAGTGTTTCAGAATCAACACCTTTTTTAACAAGCTTAGCACTCGCTTCATCAAAGTTTTTTTGCAGATATTTTAAATCAATCATGGGTTTACCTATAAGTAGAATATTTATTTAGAATTATAGTGAAAAGTTGAGAAGAAGAGGGTTAAGTAGTTAAAAAGAGGTTTTTAAGCCTCTTTTCACTTTAAAACTCATGAGCTATAAGAACTCTATGAATATTAAAAGTACAAGGTTTATCTACTGGTGCTTGTAATCCAAAAGTAATATAAGCACGTCCTTCACTAGAGTAACCATTATTACAAGTCCGAGCATCAAAGGGATTACTAGAGGTCACAGAAGTAATCGCACAATTACTGCCCTCTGCTATACTCCATCCAAAATGAGCATTACGATAAGGTTCTGTAGTATTCTCTTGCCATATTTGAAAAGTGACATTTCCTGAAGTAGCTTTTTCTAAACCATACCCATTTGCAGGTACTTGAACCAATCCTATTCCCCTTAATGTATGCTTGACGACTTCTCCAATCCGTATATTTTTAGCTATATTAGGCTGGTATCCATTTAAATTAACCCAAATAGAAGCATCTTTTCCCATAAGTTGATAATCATATTTATAAGAGACAACCACACTCCCCTCATCATCAAGTTGATAAGTTTCAGAACCTGTTGTTCCTATCCACTCACGCCCATCATCTAAACACTGATCTTGATAATAGTTATGCCCCACAGCATAATAGAGTTCTCCTGTAGTCTGACCAAAATAGTCATCTTGTAGATTCAATGTTGAATTATCTAGCTTATTAAAATCCCATTTACCCATGGCATCATAACTTTTTCCTCTTCCAAAGACCAACAATTTATCACTGTTAGCACCCTCTGAATTAACATATTGAAAAACATCTGAACGTGCAACAGTGGTGTCTGAAAAAGTTGTAGCATGTACATCATTGTCTCCTAAATCATCAATAACACCTTCTGCACGACCAAAATCTATATCTTTTTTTCCATAAAAAAGTCTTTTAGTAAGGTTACTCTCCCTAGAGCTTCCTTCTAATCCATCAACAGCATACCCTACAATTGCACCCAAAGAGATATAAGGTTGAGTATTAACTTTATTGGCATATTCATCGGTCACTGAAACAATAAATTTCTCTTCATATTTAGCACGTTCAGTATCTTGACCTGTACTTAAATAAGAGATAGAAATAGCAGATGGTAATCCAGATAGAACCCGAACATTAACAACCGTTGAAAGTGTCTGAACTTTATCATTAATATCTCTAAATGTCATGCTTACTTTAATAGGTGCAAGACCAGAGAGTCTCTTCGATTTCAAAATAAAAGGACTGTTATTTTTTAACTCCAAAGAGAGAGAATCAACCAAAGAAGAGGTATTTGAATCAAACAATTGAACAATTAATGAATTTTGTGTTTGTACCTCTAAAACACTAATGTTCACATCTTTCTCATTAATTGTATTTCCTTCTGAATCTTTAAGAACAACAGAAAATGTTTTTTCTATATCAGGAATACCCATACTAAAATCACTATTTTTAGTAATAATATTTAAACTGTAATTAATAGGAATATAATCATCTCCTGAAACCTCATATTTTATAATCAACGATTTTCTATTTTCGTTACTTGTATTTTCACTATGATAAATTTTAAAAGTACTGTTTAAATCTCCAGCATCAATCAAAGCCTTTAAGTTACTAGGTCCTGTATACGTTAACAGAGCCTCACCATCTTCATTGACAGGAACAGAGAAGCTAGTAAATGATCCTACATCTACCCCATCTAAAACTTTTTCAGGTAATTGAATATTCACAGAGCCTTGAGTATAAGGAGTAATATCTTTAAAAACTTTAACAGGAATATCAATAGTTTGGCTATTACTACTCAAAATAATCTCTTCCAAATCATTTGGAATTACAACAGTAGGAAGGGTTGAATCTTCTACTCCTGCTATAAAACTAAGCTGAACTGTTTTTCTAATCTCAACATCATCTTCTGTAAATATTAAGGTTACAGTTGTTATCTCTCCCTCTATAGCTCGAATATCTTCAGGAGAAGTAAAAATAAATGAAACTTTTCCTGTAGAGACTTCTGTCTCTTCAATAGAAGAAGACAATGAACCAAATTTACTATCAGGTGTGGTTATCTCAATCTTTTTTCCAGAAACAGCCACACCTCTATCATCGACTAAGTACGCATTAATAGCATACTCTTTTAAAGGAAACTCCATCAATAAATCAACTGTATTAATCAAATTATAAGTCAACGTACTCTTTTTTATAATTTTTATATTAATAACTCTTGTAATCGTTACGTCATCTTCTGTAAAAGTTAAGTTAACATCAATGTTCTCTCCATCAATAGGTCTTAAATCAACAGGTGCAGTATAAATAAAAGAGACTTTTCCTGTAGAGTTAGCTGTCTCTTCAAAAGAAGAAGAAAAAGTTCCATATCGACTATCAGGAGTGGTTATTTCAATCTTTTTTCCAGAAACAGCAACAGCTCTATCATCTACCAAATACGCATTCAGCTGATATGTTTGAGAAGCAACATCTACAATTAAATTTGATGTATTAATAATATGATAAGGTATCTTAGATTTCTTTAGAATCGTAAACGTAACCACTTTAGAAATCGTCACTCCATCCTCTTTAAACGTTAAGTTCACATCCGTGTTTGTTCCATCAATGGCTGTTAAATCTTCACTTGAAGTATAAGTAAAAGTTGCTCTTCCTGATACATTGGTGGTTACTACTGAATTCTGAATAGAACCGAATTTACTATCCAATGCTGAAATTTTAATATCTTTTCCTGACACTGGATTGTTTTGGTTATCTACCAAATCGATACTAATACTCTGTTCTACTTTTGGTAAATCAACAATAATATCTTTTGCATTTATTAAATGGTAATCTATCGCTGATTTCTTTAGAATCGTAATCGTAACCACTTTAGAAATCGTCACTCCATCCTCTTTAAACGTTAAGTTCACATCCGTGTTTGTTCCATCAATTGAGGTTAAATCTGTACTTGAGGTATAAGCGAAAGTTGCTCTTCCTGATACATTGGTGGTTACTACTGAATTCTGAATAGAACCGAATTTACTATCCAATGCTGAAATTTTAATATCTTTTCCTGCTACTGGGTTGTTTTGGTTATCTACCAAATCGATACTAATACTCTGTTCTACTTTTGGTAAATTAACTGTGATATTATTTGCATTTATTAAGTGATAATTGATGGCTGATTTCTTTAAAATGGTAACTGTAACTGTCTCTGTGATACTAATATCATTCTCTGTGAAAGTTAAATTTAAATCAATACTTTGTCCATCCATTGAGAGTATATCAATAGGAGAGGTATAAGAGAATGTTACTTTACCACTTTCATTGGTAGTAGATTTTGAATATTTAATAAAACCAAATTTATTATTAGGGGTTGTGATTTTAATCTCTTTATTTTCAACACCAACTCCTCTATTGTCTACCAAATCAATTGAAATACTCTCTTCTTTAGAAGCAGTATCAATAATCAGATCAGTAGCGTTAATGAACTTATAATTATTTTTAGGAATACCACGAGATGTTCCATAAAAGGTTAAAGTAGCTATTTCTTTTACTGTAACTTCATCTTCCGTAAAAGTTAAATTAAGCTCTACTTCCTCTCTATCTATAATTAAAATATCAACGGGAGAAGTATAAGTAAATACTGCTCGACCAGAAGCATCGGTTGTAACAGAAGAGGAGAGAAGTGAACCATACTTGCTGTTGGGTGTACTAATTTTTATATTTTTTGATGGAATACCTACATTCTCACTGTCGACTAAATAGATAGAGATATTTTGCTCTGTGGAAGGAGCTTCTATACTAAGTTTTGTAGGATTAATAAGATAGTAGTCATTTTTAGAAGTTGAAATTAGTGATTCTTTAAATTTAAAATCAACACTTACCACTTTTTTTACACCTGCATGTTCCATTTCTAATCTTAAGGCTAATGTTTGAGTACTTAAACCTTTTAATGATTTGGTAGAGGTAAATACAAAAGTTGCAAATCCATTACGGTCTGTAAGAACATTCATGGTAGAGACTTCTCCATAACGAACATCATATGCTAATATAGCTATATTTTGACCCGAAACAACTTTATCTTTACTATCCACTACTTGTATTCTAAATGAATAAGGTGAACTTGGTTTTATAACTTCTATCTCTGTGGGTATGTTATAAAAGAAATAAGGTTCATCTTTAGTTACAGGTATTGAACTGTTATTTTCTGTAGTCCCATTCGTCTCTGAAGACTCTCCTGTCTTAACAAAATCAGGGAGTAGAACCTTTGAAGAGTCATAACTTATACTGTTGCTGTCTCCATTTGCAAGAGAGAGCTTTGTCTCTCCTTTTAAATTAAAAGAGAGTGGTATACAATTATCATTAAGTTCAATATTGGCATAGACATTAAGCCCTTTGATTTTTGATGAAAATTTTATCTCTTTAGGCGTTAGTTCAATTTTTTTGATATGACAAGGTTCTATAGCAATATTTAAGCTCTCTAATGACACTGTAATATCTTTAGAGTAATCATTTTTTAGAAAAAGATTTAATTCTAATGTATTAGACTCTTTATTCAACTTACTCTTTTCTAAAACTATTGATAATTTATTATCAGGTATGTTTACAGAAACCGATTCTTCTCCACATGATGTCATCATAAGTACAATCCATACTAATCCAACTATTTTTAAAATATATTTCATTCTTTTCTCCTAATAAATATAATTCAAACCAAGAACAAAGCCATTTAGACTATCTATATCCTTGATACTTGTTTTTGAATATTTATAAGATAAATCAAAATCAACTTCATTTAAAACATTCCAAGCTAACCCTGCTTGACCACCATAAAGCATTCCAGTAGATTCACTGTTTCCTACTTCATTCGTATAATTCATCCAACCAATATGCGCACCGAGATAGGGTTTAAAAACAATATCATCAGTTTTGTAGAGACTGTTCCATACAAAATAGTCAAAAGAGAGTCTTGCTTGTTGATAGTTTTTCTCTTTATCTCTAAAGAAATTTACATCAACAGTTGTTCTCCACTCTTCATTTTGAGCCCCAATTTTAAAACCATATTCAATAGCACTATTACTCTCTTTTACACCAATAATATTGCCTGATTCAAGGGTAGAGTACCCCACCTCTATTCCTAGAAATCGTTCAGAAGAAAAAGCATCTTTTGCTTCTGATAAAGTCAATGTAAGTAACGAACATATTAAAATCTTATTCAACATTAATTATCCTTTTTAATAAAAATATTTAATTTAATTTTAATTTTACTATATTTTTGGTTACATCAACCTAATTTCTATTTTTTGGGCTTTAGTGTCACAACCACTCTATCTTCTCCAAAAATCATATTTGAAAATACTTTTACATCTTCTCTTGATACAGTTTTCAGTACATTTTCAAGCTCAAATATCTCATAATCTAAACTGGTATTGTATTTATAACTTGCTACCATTTTAGAGAGCCAATAACCATTTTCTTTAAGATCAGTTTCATGATGTACTTCAAATTTTTTCTTATAAGTATCTAGTGATTTTTGACCAATTCCCTCTTTTTTTAGCTTCTTAATTTCATTTAAAATTTCTAAAATAAGCTCATCTGCTCTTTTTGGTTCACAAGAGAAATAGATAGTTGAATGGGAACGATTTCCTCCTAATCTCTCCATACTTGAACCAATACCAATACCATATACTGCCGATTTTTCTTCGCGAATAAGCTCTCTTAAACGTGTCTCTAAAATACTATCTATCGCCTCTAACATAAAAGCTCTTTTTTTAGTATATTTAACTTTACCATTAAAAACAATTCTTACTTGAGTAATCTTTTTATTGTTGTACGGTCTTGTAAATATCTGCTTTCCTTTTAAATAATCTCGTTCCCTATAAGTAAAGCTCTCTTCTCTATTTTTAGTAGGTAAATTTCCTAAATATTTAGAGATAAGCTCTTCCACTCTATCAGGTTCAATATCTCCAATGAGAATAAAGGTAAAATTATTCATATCAGAAAATCTATCTTTATAAATCTCCAACATTTTAAGGTTGTTTAACTGCTCAATACCCTTTACGGTATCGAAAAGAATTCTTGGGTTATTTTTATAAAAAGTTTCTACATACTCTTTTTGAATTTTTTGTCTGGGGTCTCTTGTTGACTGTTCAACATTATATTTGAGTTGTGCTTTTCTATTATTTGCTACAACCTCATCTACTTTTGGTTCTGTTAATTTTAAATAGAGTAATTTAAACATAGACTCAATGTCATTACTATTTCCAGAAGCATATAAATTTTCTGTTAACCGAGAAATAGAGACTGAAGTAGAAATCTGTTTGTCCGTTAAAATCTTATTTATGTCTATTACAGAGAATGCTCCTGCACCTGACTGAGCAATAAACCCTGAAGCTTTTTGAACATTGTCTAAATCTTTTACATCATATAAAGAGTAGCCCCCAAAACTAAAAGCATGTAAAGTTACACTATCTTTTGAAAAATCAGTCTGTTTAAATGCTACTTTAATCCCATTTTCTAAAATAAATTCATAAAACTCTCCTTTTTTATGAAATGTTTTAGAAACTATTTTTGTACTGTTTAACTCCTTATCTAATACCTCTTTTGGTATTTTCTTAACTTTAGTAAAATCTTGAGCATCCTTTTTTGCATTTTCTATGGCATCAAGTACTGCTTCTTTAGAGAGTTTATTTCCACTTGTGTTAGAAAATATTATCGCCCTATCTTTAATCTTTAATAGCTTTCTAAAAAAAGCATTAATCTCTTCTAATTGTATATCAAGAATGAGTGCTTTACTTATCTTATAATCTTCTCTATCATCCATATAGATAGAATTATCTAAACTATAAGAGACCAAAGATGAAGCTAAAGAAAAAGAGTATCTATCATCTAATCTCTTATACCATTTTTCATTATTAGAAAGTTTCTCTTTTTTAATCAGTTTTAAATTTTCTTCTGAAAAACCATACTTTTTAAAACTCCATATTAATTTATATAGCTCATGAAGTGCCAATTTTTCATCATCCCCTCGATAACTCACACCAAAAGAGTAATTTCCTTTTTGACTGTTAATATTTGATGCACCTAACCCCATACTTGTTGCTTTTGGATTATTTTTAAGAAGTTGTTCACTCGCCTTCATATTGAAAAGTTTAAACATCATTGACTCAATAATCCCTTCTCTCATATCATGTTTGGTTCGTCTGCTTGTTAAAAAATCAATATACTGAATTGAAAAGAAGTTTCCAGTAAGCTCTTTATCGGTTATGAACCGAATCCGTGTGGTGTTGTTATCGTCTATCTCTCTCAATGCTCTTTTTCGACTACTTTTATTTGTCAAAGTAGAAAAGTGCTTTTTTATTTTTGCCTCAATCTCTTTTACATCAAAATCTCCAACAGCCACAAAGTGCATAAGTTCAGGTCTATACCAATCATTATAGAAATCTTTTACCCTTTTAAGGGGTATATTTTTAATAACCTTCATATCTCCAATAGAGAGTCTATCCATGTATTTAGAGTTACCAAGAACCAAAGATTTGTACTGATTATATAAACGAAGCCCCACCGTATCACCCTGTCTCTCCTCTTCAATAATCACCCCACGCTCCTTCTCAAACTCCTTTTCATCAAAGCTCAATCCACCTGCCCAATCTTCGAAGACCAAAAAGCTCTTCTCTAAGTTGTCTTTTTCAAGTGGAATGGTAAGCTGATACAACGTACGTTCATACCCTGTATTAGCATTTAAATGGCTACCAAACTGAAGACCTATAGACTCTAAATATTTTATAAGCTCGTTCTCTTTAAAATGTTTTGAGCCATTAAATGCCATATGTTCCACAAAATGAGCTACACCTTTTTGGTCATCATCTTCTTCGAGTGACCCTACTTTAACCACCAATCTTAGCTCTGCTCTTTGTTTGGGTTTTTCATTTTTCAAAATGCTATATTTAAAACCATTCTCAAGCACCCCCTCTATTAAATGCTTATCTCTTTTTAGTTCTTCTGCTTGAAGCATCGTAAAACCTATAACAATCGAAACCATAGATACAATAAATTTGTTACTATTCATTCTTCTTCCTTTTTTTAAATTCTCTAACAGTACTCTAGCTCTTTTGGACTTTTTGGATTTTTTAAAAAATATTTTCTTTTCAATAATAGCTTAAAATAGTAAATTAATATTTAATGGCTTGATTAATCATTGGTTGATACTCTCTTATAAATTAACATAAATTTTAAAAAATATTCTAAAATAAAATACAACATACAAATTAAGTGATAGTTAAATATAATAGAGAGCATTAGAAATAGGACACATTATGAATATCAAAGTATTAACGCTTTTAGCTTTACTTATCAGTACAATATATATCTACTATACTGTTCAGCGAGATAAAGATAGAATTTATCAAACGCTATATCAAGAGAAGTCTAATCAAATCCCAAAAAGTGTTATGCCAAAAACACCAATAAAAAAAGAGGTCGTAATAGTAGAAGAAGCACCGATAAAGAGTTTCGTAAAGAAATTGGAAGAAAAGAAAGTAGAGAAAAAGATAGAAAAAAAGGTAGAAAAAAAAGTTTCTATTTCAAAAGAGAATATTCTTAGACAAGAAGATGTGAAAAAAGAAGAAGATTTAGAATCTGCTATTGCTCTCGCGTTAAAAGGGATAACTACATTACAAATCATCAAAACAGAGGAAAAGTAACAACTCATGACAGAATTAATAATAGAGATGACATCATCATTGATAGGTGCATTGGTAATAGGTTTAATCTTTGGATATTTACTTTCAAAGCTTTTATTTAAAGAAAATTTTCAAAGAGAACTTAAAGCTTTGAAATACAGACTCATTAAACGAAACAGTGAAAACATTATACTTCAAGACCAAGTTAATCACTTAAAATCAGAATACCTAAGACACTTAAAGAAATCCACTCTAAAAAATCTTAAAATCGATAACATTCAGCCCTCTAAATAGAAAAAAAGGGCTAATAGTTGATATTTTAATTAAAATATCAACTTACTGTTCCAAGCGTTCTTCTCTCCCAATCTTTTTCAAATATATAGAGTTCATAAGCAATTTCCTCTCTATCAAATACTCCTAAAATAGCTCTTAGAGCTTCTATATCTTCCTCTCTATCCTCTTTATCATCCTCATCAATATCAAGCTCTATAATCTTTTTATCTTTAATATATTCTTCTAACATATCATATTCAAAATCATAATCTAAAAGATACTGAAAACTTTCAAATGCCTCGTAATCTAAAGATTTTAATATTTTAATGCCTATTTTATTCATCTAATTTCCTTTATATTTCATAATTTAGTTAAGCTTCTGCCCAAACTTCTGAAGCGTAAATGGCTAAACCATAACCAACACTTGAAAAAACATCAGTATGAATTAACTTCTCTGAGGGAAAAAGTTCACTATATATCTGTTTTACTGCTGGAACAAGGGTTGAGCCTCCTGTTAAGAAGACTTTATCTACCTCTTCATAACCAATATTAGCAAGAGCCAAGGTCTCATCTAATGTACTTTTAATCTTTTGCGTTTGATGTGCAATTACTGCCTCAAAAGCCTCTCTTTCTAATGCCTCTTCAAAAGGTTTAGAGAACATATCCATCTCTATTTGAGTAGAATTTGCAAAAGAGAGTTTCACTTTAGCATCAATAATTTTTTCTGAAAAAGAGAAGTAGAGTCCCTCTTGAATAAGCTCTAATAATCTGGATATTCGATCTTTATCATAAGACATATAAATAAGCTTTTCAATGCTATTTAGCACGTTTCGATCATACATCTTTTGAAAACGATGCCACTCGATTAAATCAGTATAGAGTGCCGATGAAATCTCCATCTCTTTGCCCATATTTTTATAGAGAGCACCTTTACCTAAGTGAGGAATAACAAAATGTTGAATCACTTCTGAATCAAAACTGTTTCCCCCAACATATGTTCCATGTGTGGCTAAAATATCAGATGTTCTATCTCTCTTACCTGATGCTCCACCCACTTTTATAACCGTATAATCGGTTGTTCCTCCACCAATATCTGCTACAAGTATCAGCTCTTCTTTTTGAATGGTCTGTTCATATGAAAGTGCTGCTGCTATGGGTTCATATTGGAAAACAATCTCTTTAAATCCTGCTTTTTTGGCAGCCTCTTTTAGACGATTTTGAGCTTGAGCATCAAGAGTCTTACACGTATCATTAAAGTGTACAGGTCTTCCAAGAACCACATTATCAATGGTTTCACCTACATGTTTCTCCATAATATTTTTAAAACGTTTTAAAATAATAGAGATTAAATCATCCAACATATAAGTTTTTGTCCCCAATGTCGTCTCTATCTCCTCTTTTCCCCCTAAAAATGATTTTAATGCCACAAGATAGCGTCCAAGTGTATCCATTTTTAGTTCATCAATTGCCTCATCACCAACATAAAAATTTTTATCTTCAAAACTGTAAAAGAGTACACTTTTTGTCTCTAAAGACTCTTTTCCTAGAGAAATCATCTCAATTTTACCATTATTGTTGATTCCCACTACAGAGTTGGTTGTTCCAAAGTCTATGGATGCTGTTATCATCACATCCTCCTTATAAAAAATTCGAGTAACATCATATCAGCTAATTTTTAACTTTAAACAAATTTTGGGGAATATTTTTTTTAAGCGAAAGTTTCCTAGATAAAATGTGAGATTGGAGTTAGAAGAAGTCCACCTTTTTGAGGTGGAAGAGTTAAAAAAATTACCCTCGTGTAGTCTCTCCATCATAAGAGACAATTCCACCATAATGGTTGATAACATTGTTCATTCCATTTTGTCTAAATACACGTTGAACATTAGCACTACGACTCCCTGTTCTACAGGTAAAGATAACCGTTCGTTCTCTATTTGCATCAAAAAATTCTTGCCCCCATGACTGAAAAGTTGAAGTAGGATTTAGACTATCTACCCCTTTAACATGTTGATGGTCATACTCCATCTGCTCTCGAACATCAATCAAAAGAAAATCTACCTCTCCTGATTCACGTTGTTTTAAGTACTCTTCTAACTCTTCAGAGGTTACATGATTTCGTTCCGATAATGCTATCATATTCATAAATTCCTTTGTATATTAACTAAATTAATTATACATGAAATTTATTATATAGAGATTTTCTACTTATTTTCGTTGTACTCTTTTATATACTCAGGTGTACAGAAAATTCCACAGTGACACTTACCATCTTCAGGAATCTCTTTTTCAATAGCAGGTTTACAAGGACATGTTCTATCATCTACACTTTTGTATTTTCCTGGTTTTTTCTCATCAGGCTCTGTCATAAAACAAGGACAAAAACGCTTTCCAAAAAGAACTTTATTTCGTGCAAGTCCCATAATAACACCCTCATTTACATCTTCCATTGGATGATATTCCCATCCAAATTGATTACATATTTTATCTGTAAATTTTTTTGTTTTTTCTAACTCTGTTTTGAATTCTGGAGAATTCATATCTAGTTGTGGCATCATGGCTCACTCCTTATTTAAGTTTCCCCATATTATCTTAAACTCTTTTAATATATAATGCTACCCATATAAAAATGTTTGAAATAAAAGGATTAGTGTGATTATTGATAACACTGTATTAGAAAAACTAGAAAAATTGTCAATGTTAAAGATTGAAGATGAGAAAAAAGAAGAGTTAGCAACTCAATTAACAGAGATACTTGCCTATGTAGAGAATCTTGCAGAATTAAATACTGATAACCTTGACGCATCATTCTCAACACTCTCAGGAGGAACACCTTTACGTGATGATGTAGCCCATACAAATAGAGAAGTTTCACAAAGTATTTTTGCTCATGCACCCAATGCAGAAAATGACTTCTTTATAGTTCCAAAAATTATAGAATAAGATTAGTATAATACTTTAATAGTAAAATAAGGAATTGAAAAATAATTAAATATTAGGATACTCCTTATGGCTATTGATATAAAAAAATTACTCCAAAGTGTTGTCTCTCATGGTGCGTCTGATTTACACTTAGTAAGCAGATCTGAACCACAAATCAGAATTGATGGTTCTCTTAAAGCAGTAAATTTACCTGTTTTAACAGGTGAAGATATTGAAGAGATGACCTATGCCCTACTCACAGAAAAACAGAAAAAATCTTTTGAAGAACACTTAGAACTTGATTTTGCATTACTGCTTCCTGGTGTTGGGCGTTTTAGAGCCAACTACTACCGAACCCTTGGCGAAATTGCAGCAGCCTTTCGTATTATTCCTACAGAAATTCCTTCTCTTGATGACTTGGGTGCTCCTGAAATTTATAAACAACTTATCAAAAGAGAGAAAGGTCTTATCTTAGTGACAGGTCCTACAGGTTCAGGTAAATCAACCACCTTAGCGGCCTTACTTAATGAGATCAATATTACAGAGCATAAACACATTATAACCGTGGAAGACCCTGTGGAATTTATACATCAAAATAAAAAGTGTGTTTTCTCACACCGAGAAACAGGAAGAGATACCAAGAGTTTCTCTATGGCACTAAAATATGCCATGCGTCAAGATCCAGATATTATACTTATTGGGGAGATGAGAGACAAAGAGACCATTGAGGCAGCCTTAACAGCAGCAGAAACGGGTCACTTGGTTTTTGGAACACTCCATACCAACTCAGCTCCAGGAACCATTAACCGTATTATTGATGTTTTTTCAGGAGATGAGCAAGGGCAAATCAGAACAATGATAGCAGGTTCATTGGCCGCTGTTATTTCACAAGTCTTACTTCCTAAAGTGGGTGGTGGTCGTGTAGCTATTCCTGAAATCATGATTCCAAACCATGCTATTTCTAACTTAATTAGAGAAGATAAAATACATCAACTCTACTCTCAAATGCAACTGGGACAAGGGCAAACAGGTATGCAAACTCAAACCCAAGTACTCATTAAGCTTAAACAAAAAGGTCTCATTACAAGAGAACATGCACTGCAATACTCCAATAAACCTGAGGAGTTGAAAAAGAATATAAATTTTAAATAACTTTCGTTATAATTCGCTCAAAAATTTGATGAAATTAAGGTTTGGTGCATTATGGATTTTCACATTGTAGATATGGTTATTGTTGGGCTTGTTCTTTTTCTTGCAATAAAGGGACTAGTAAATGGATTCTCTAAAGAATTGTTTAACTTTTTAGGACTCATTGGTGGTATTGCCATAGCTGCAAGAACCCATGAAAAAGTTGCTAATTTAATTGCAGAACAAAATCTATTACCTAATGTGGCTACTGATTACCAAAAAGTAATCGGCTTTATAGCTGTGTTTCTTATTATATGGATTTTATTTAACATTATCTCTTCTATTGTAGAAAATTTTGCATCAGAGGAAATAGGAGTTTTCAGTAGACTGGTAGGGTACATTATTGGGATTGTACGCTATGGATTTATCTTTGCTCTTATTATTTTTGGACTCAATAATGCAAACTTTTTAAAAGAAAAATTTGCAAAACACTATGAAGGAAGTAAACTCTTTAACCCAATGGTAAAAGTAGGTGAAAAGTTACTCAATAGAGATGTCAATCAAACAAAAGAAGCCAATGCGACCATAGTAATAGATACCAATATAACTATTGAGACAAATAGCACCCAAACAGCTACGTTAAAAGAGAATAACGTATCGCAATAACAAAAGGAAACTCTAACTTATGGGAAATTCAATATCGTATGAAACTGTACTAGAAGACTTTAAGAAATTATTAAAATCAAACAATCTAAAGTACACCACACAAAGGGAGTTAATTCTTCAAATCATTTATGACAATGATGGACACTTCACTCCTGAAGACATTTACAACCTTATTAAAATGAGTTCCCCAGAGGTTAAATTAGGTATTGCTACAGTCTATCGTACCTTAACCCTCCTTGAAGATGCCAATATTGTGAGTTCTATCTCTTTTGGAACTCAAGGAAAAAAATATGAATTTGGACTAAAAGAGCATCATGACCATTTAGTCTGTCTGGAGTGTGGTGGAATCGAAGAATTTTTTGATGACACCATTGAAAAGCAACAAGAGGAAATTGCTAAAAAATTCAATTTTAAAATGACCGATCATATTATGAAAATCATAGGAACTTGCAAAGCTTGTCAAGCTAAAAAATAGTTCCACATTCAATCAAAAAATTATAAATTACAGCTAGGAGAAACCTTGATATTTGATAATCAATATATTCAAGAGCGAATAAAAAAAACGGAAAAACTACGAGAGATAGGGATTAACCCTTATCCAAACCAAGTGAAAAAAGGGACACCTTCTTCAGAATTTTTGACCAATTGTGCCTATGTTCACGACATCGAAACCGATGAGATGAAAAAAGATGAAACCAAAGAGTATCGCCTTACAGGTCGCCTTAAGTTCATTAGAATCATGGGAAAAGCAGCTTTTGCAAAGATAGAAGATGAAGATGGTTTGGTTCAAATTTACTTTAACCGTGATGACCTTCCAGAAGATTACTACAACACTGTTGTAAAAAAACTTTTTGAAGTTGGCGATATTATTGAAGTAAAAGGTTACCCTTTTGTAACAGGAACAGGTGAACTCACCCTACACTGTTTAGAGGTAAATCTTGTTACAAAATCTATCTCTCCACTTCCTGAAAAGTTTCATGGAATCCAAGACCAAGAGATTAAATATAGACAACGTTACCTAGACATGATTATGGATGCAGAGGTTACAAAACGTTTTAAACTACGTTCTAAAATTGTCTCTTCTATCAGACGATTCTTTGAAGACAAAGGGTTTTTAGAGGTAGAAACACCAATGATGCACCCTATTCTTGGTGGAGCAAATGCCAAACCATTTATCACTCACCACAATGCGTTGGGTGTGGACAGGTTTTTAAGAATTGCTCCAGAGCTTTACCTTAAAAAGCTTATTACAGGTGGAATGGATGCCGTATTTGAGATAGGTAAAAACTTTAGAAATGAAGGGATTGATGCAACCCATAACCCTGAATTTACAGTAATAGAATTCTATTGGGCATACAAAACCTATATTGAACTTATGGAAGTAACTGAAGATTTATTTGATTATCTTTTTGATACTTTAGAGCTAGAGAGAAAGCTTCCGTATGGAGACAAAGAGGTTGACTTTTCAACTCCATTTGCACGAGTTACATGGATTGATTCTATTGTAGATATTGGTGGTGTTCCAAGAGAGATAGCTGAAGATAGAGACAAAGGTTTGGCGTTCTTAAAAGAGAACAATCTTAAAAATGATGACAATTGGACAATCGGTTATGTTCAAGCTGAACTCTTTGATGAGTTTGTTGAAGCAAAATTGATTAATCCAACTTTTATTACTGATTATCCTGTTGATATTTCTCCTCTTGCAAGAAGAAGCGATGAAAATCCTGAAATAGCTGAACGTTTTGAGTTTTTTGTGGCAGGTGCAGAGTTGGCAAATGGATTCTCTGAGCTTAATGACCCAATTGACCAATTTGAGAGATTTCAAGCTCAGGTTGATGCCAAAGAGTTAACAGGCGATGATGAAGCAATGCACATGGATACCGACTTTGTTAAGGCTCTTAGCTATGGAATGACTCCAACAGCTGGAGAGGGAATTGGTATTGATAGACTTGTAATGATGCTAACCAACCAACAGACCATTCGTGATGTACTACTTTTCCCTGCCATGAGACCAGAAGCTCCTAAAGCACCTGTAATTTCGGCTGAAGACAAGTGTAAAAAATGTGGGAATGAAAATCCTGATGAACTTAAACCTGCTAAAAAAGGTAAAGGGATGTTCTGTATTGATGGAAACAGTTGTAAAAAGCGTATTTCTGAACGAACGTAAAATTTAAGATAATTATGTGTCGGCTAAAGCCAACCCTACAAGTTTCGAACCGAATTAATGGTTAAAATACGTAGGGTTGGCTTCAGCCGACATACAAAACAAATTTAATCTAAAAATATCAAGGTATTCTTACATTAAATTTGCTATAAATACAAAAATAAATTGCCCTAAAGGAAATATCCATGAGTTACTCAATGGAAACATTTGACCCAGAGATTTTTGAAGCCATAAATAAAGAGCTAGAGAGACAAACAGACCATTTAGAGATGATTGCCTCTGAAAACTTTACACTTCCTGCTGTTATGGAAGCTATGGGTTCAGTTTTTACCAATAAATATGCAGAAGGTTACCCATACAAAAGATATTATGGTGGATGTGAACATGCAGATACCGTAGAACAACTGGCAATTGATAGAGCCTGTGAACTTTTTAACTGTTCTTATGCAAATGTTCAGCCTCACTCAGGAAGCCAAGCAAATGGTGCTGTTTATGCTGCATTACTTAAAGCTGGAGACAAAATTTTAGGTATGGATTTAAGCCACGGTGGACACTTAACTCATGGTTCAAAACCTTCATTTTCTGGTAAAAACTACCAAAGCTTTACCTATGGTGTAGAGATGGATGGGTATATCAATTATGATAGAGTTTTAGACATTGCTAAAATTGTTAAACCAAAAATTATTGTTTGTGGTGCTTCTGCTTATGCCCGTGAAATTGACTTCAAAAAGTTTAAAGAGATTGCTGAGGAAGTGGGAGCATTACTTCTTGCTGACATCGCTCATATTGCTGGTTTGGTTTGTGCAGATGAACACCCTAGCCCATTCCCTTATGCAGATGTAGTTACCACAACAACACACAAAACATTGGCAGGGCCTCGTGGTGGAATGATTATGACCAATGATGAAGCAATTGCTAAAAAAATCAATTCAGCAATCTTCCCTGGACTTCAAGGTGGACCACTGGTACATGTTATTGCTGCCAAAGCTGTTGGATTTAAATACAACCTTAGCCCAGAGTGGAAAACTTATGCAAAACAAGTAAAAGCAAATACAAAAGTATTGGCTAATGTACTTATAGAGAGAGGGTTTGATCTTGTAAGTAATGGTACAGACAATCACTTGATATTGGTTTCATTCTTAAACAAAGAGTTTTCAGGAAAAGATGCTGATGCAGCCCTTGGAAATGCAGGTATGACCATTAATAAAAACACCGTTCCAGGAGAAACCAGAAGCCCATTTGTAACTTCAGGTATTCGTGTAGGAGCAGCAGCACTTACAAGCCGTGGTATGAAAGAAGCAGAGTTTGAAATCATCGCAAATAAAATGGCTGATGTACTTGAAAATATTGAAGATACAGAACTTCATGCTAAAATTAAAGATGAGATGAAAGAACTTGCTTCTGGATTTGTTATCTATGATAAAGCTATTTTTTAGTCTTGAAAATTACCATTGATGAACTAGAATTTAACAGTGAATATTTCTATATTCAAAGTGATTCGATTGTTGAAAAAATTTCTTTCAACAATCGTATTTTTTATAGTAAATATGAGAAAATCTATACCCCATTAGATACGATTTTACTTGCTCAACATAAAAGCAATGAAATCACTTTAGCCCTTCCTATAATTGAAGAAAATCATGTTAACTATTTGGTTATAGAGTATTCACAAGAGAATTGGCAAAGCTTTTACTCTTTGGTTAAACATCTTTTAAAAAGTTTAAATATTGAAGAGTTCATCTCTTATAGAGATGAGAAAAAATCATTGTTACAAATCTTTATTAAACGTGAAAAAACTCCTCTTGAAATAGCCTATAAAGAAGTAGAAAACATCAAGCATCTACTGGAATTAAAGTCAAATAAAAGCTATAAAATCCTTCCAAACAAGAATTTACCTAAAAACTATAATATTATTACACTTCCACAAGAAAAAATATAGTTTTTTTGTGTCAAATTATATTTTTTATGTTATACTTTGTTTAAAAAATGGAGAATAAACATGGCAGATAAAAACTTGCATGACATAAAAATTGATGATTTGGACAATCCCCCAAAAACCCCTCTTAAAAACATATTAACACTATTGGCACTATTGTTTATTATTTTGGTTATTTCTGTTGTAATTACAAAATTGATTCTTAATACTGATGATGCTGATACCATTGAGGGAAATAGTTCTACTGTCTCAACTACTGTAACTGAAAACAGCGATGATGCTGATGAAGCCAACAAAAGTGACAGCACAACAATCAATAGTGATTCAAGCTCTGACAGCTTACTTCCTGCAGCAGCCATTGCAGCAGCCGCGACAGCAGCAACCGTAGCTACTGTAAAAAGTGAGGTAAAAGAGAGAAATGTTAGTGGTTCTAAAATTAAAGAGAGCTTACGTTCACATACTCCTCCATCATCTGTAAGAGAGTTACCAACTCCAAAACCAGTAATACCTAAAAAACCTAAACCAGTTGTAAAAAAAGATACCAGTCATAGTAATTCAGGAAAACAATATATTGATAAAGTAATAGTAAGTAGCAGTAAAAACCGTTCTACTAACAACCATAGCGTAGAGGGTCAACAAAGACCAGGTGTATATATTAAAGTTGGTACATTTAAAGATACAACCAATGCCATTAATAAAATTAAAAAAACTGGCTTAAACTATATACTTATTAAGACAAAAGATGATAAAACTATAACCCGTGTTCTAATTGGACCATTTAAAAGTAATTGGGCTGCGGATAGACATCTTTCTAATGTGCAAAACAACATTGCAAAAGGTGCATATATCACAAGGATTAAATAAAAATATGCTAAAACAACTTCTCTTTGATCAACTAACCCCTGTTTCCATGTATGGAACAATAAAGGAGCTTTTCAAAGATGAAGTGACAATGCTCTTTGAAAGCGTTGTAAATACACCCGAAGGTAACTTTTCTTTTATTACCATCGGTGCTATGGAGCGTATTGTGTACAAAGACAATAAAACGCTCTATAGCGACTCCACAGGTATCACTAAACAACTTGATACAGATCCCTTTAACTTTTTACAAGACTACTACAATAACTTAGATAAGGATGCTTATCAAAAGATTGTAGATAAAGCAGGTTTTGCGTTTGTTGATGGATTTATTGGCTTTATTGGTTATGATATGGTTAAAGTATTTGAACCAACCCTCAAAGCTACAATGGACTCCCTAAATGACCCGTTAAATACTCCTGACCTAGACTTGGTTCGTCCCTCTATTCTTCTAGCTTTTTCACATAAAACTTCAATTTTGACCATCATTCAGAACAACAAAAGCTATACTCAAAAAGTCAAAAAAATAGAAGAACTTTTAGAGAAACCCCATATCCCTCAAAAGCTAACCAAAGCATCTCTTAATGGTGAGGGAGTGTTTTCAATAGAAGAGGAACGCTTTAAAGCAATGGTTTTAGAATCAAAAGAGTCCATTCGTTCAGGTGATGTATTTCAAATATTACTAGCCAATCGTTATACACAACAAGGCGAAATAGACCCTTTAAGTTTTTATAGACTCTTACGCTCTAAAAACCCTTCTCCTTATCTATTTTTATTAGACTATGAAGATTTTTCTATTTGTGGTTCTTCCCCTGAAGTCATGGTTAAACTCTCCAATGATGAAATTCTCTTACGTCCAATTGCAGGAACAAGAAAACGTGGTAAAAATGCCAAAAGAGACAAAGAGTTAGAGCTAGAGATGCTAAATGACCCCAAAGAGTGTGCAGAGCATCTTATGCTTATAGATTTAGGTCGTAACGATGTTGGAAGAGTAGCTAAAACAGGCACAGTAAAAGTAACCGACATGATGCGTGTAGAAAAATACTCGCACGTCATGCATATGGTATCTGATGTAGAAGCAACCATAGCCAAAGACAAAGACATGTTCGACCTCTTTAGAGCCACCTTCACAGCAGGAACAATGACAGGAGCACCCAAAATCAAAGCCATGGAGCTGATAGCCTCTTTTGAAGGTTTAAAACGAGGCTTTTACTCTGGTTCTGTTGGCTACTTCGCATTCAATGGCGAAATGGACAGCTCTATTGCCATAAGAACAGCCCTAATCAAACCCAACTCTATTACCCTTCAAGCAGGTGCAGGTGTCGTTGCTGACTCCATTCCTGAATTAGAATATTTAGAGGTTAAAAATAAACTGGGTGCGTTACTAGCAACTATTAAAGATATGGAAAAACTTTAAAACTTAGTGGTGTTTTCGTGGGAAAACACCCTACTTTCATTGATACTCCACCCCATAAATGAGGTGGATTCTTCATCCATAGCCTAAACAGCTATTTTAAGTGAAGCATTTATATCTGCATTAGCAGTATGCCCACAAGCCGTACATACAAACTTCTCTTGTGATTTTCTATTCTCTTTTGAGATATGACCACACTCGTTACAAGTTTGAGAAGTGTATCTAGGGTCAACTTTGATGAGTTGTCCACCTTTCTCACTTAACTTATATTCAAGCAGTTCAAAAAACAATCCCCAACTTTGTTGAGTGATTACACGGTTCAGTCCTCTTTTTGCACTTGCATTTTTAGAGGGTTTTTCTACCGTTCCTTTTGTTTTTGATGTCATATTCTTAATTTTTAAATCTTCCACCACAACAGTTTGGTTTTCGCTGTATTGTTTTGAAAGTTTATGTAAAAAATCTTTACGCATATTTGCTATACGAAGATTTTGTTTAGCTATTTTAGCTTTTGCCTTAGCACGATTGTTTGAACCTTTTTTCTTACGGCTTAGTTGCTGTGCTTTTGTTCTTAGTTTAGAAAGTTCTCTTACTAAGTCTAAAGGCTTAACTTTTCTGCCGTTACTATCTGCCACTACAAGAGATACACCAACATCAATTCCAACGGATTTGGAATTGTGGTTAATTATTGTTTCTTGCTCTTCAATATCTACTAAAATACTTGCATGATACTGATAAGCTTCATAGCTCACCGTTACGGTCTTGATTTTTCCAACAAACTCTTTTCTCAATCCTTTGCATTTTACCCAGCCAACTTTAGGTAAAAATACCTTATTGCCCTCAATTTTAACCCTCTGTGGGTATTGATAGCTTTGTCTTGAATGGTGTCGTGATTTGAATTTTGGATAACCACCACCTTTAAAAAAGTGTTGATATGCCTTGTCCATATTGGCTATAGATTGTTGAATGGCTTGTGAGTCAATCTCTCTAAGCCAAGAGGTTTTTTCACGCTTTTTGAGTTTAGTGATATGATTTATCAGTGCAAACTTTCCTACTTTGATATTAAACTTCTGATAGGCAAACTTTCGTAAAGCCAATGCACGGTTATAGACATATCTTGCTCCACCAATTTGAGAAGAAATGATCTGTTGTTGTTCTTTGTTTGGGTACAAGCGAACTTTTTGAGCTTTTAACATTTCTTCTCCTTTTTAATATGGTGTGATGTTGATATTTTACCTAATTAACGATATTATGTCAATAGTTTACTAAAAGGTGTACATTATGGAAATTCAAAAAGAAAGATACGCTACACATCTACTTCATGCTCATTTGGTTTTTGTGACGAAATACAGATACAAAGTTTTAAAAGGTAATCATATTGATTATCTGAGAACTCTTTTTAAAGAAACTATTGAGGAAATGGGAGGTACATTAGAGGAATTTAATGGAGAAGCTGACCATGTTCATCTACTTATTCAGTACCCACCGAAATGGTCTATCTCTAAAATTGTAAACAACTTAAAAGGACGCTCTAGTCGTCTCCTAAGAAGAGATATGCCTGACATTAAAGAGAGGGCGAAGGCAGGTCTTTGGCACAGAAGCTATTTTGCAGGTAGTGTTGGTGGTGCTTCACTTGAAATAGTAAAACAATATATTGAACAACAGAAAATACCTGACTAATATTCGCTTTGCGAATGTAGCTTATATCCACCACTTGAAAGAGGTGCTTTTACGCTACGATTTGATAAACCCAAAACTCTCTAAAAACTATAAAGTTTATAGAAGATAATTTAGAAAAATCACAAGAAGAGGTTGCAAAAAGCAAGGGAAAAAGCCTTATTTAGCAACTTTTTTTATTATCAATACTACGCAGGTTTTCTTTTTAAATAAGCCTAGAGATGCTTTTAGCGTTTATATTAATAATATAATTAGACGAGACTTTACACTTTA
>Ga0256844_10000156_pt1 | contig 28199 bp, 42 predicted proteins | sample MusselsmetaG_FD_189100 | JGI IMG/M metagenome (GOLD analysis project Ga0256844, IMG submission 189100) | Mussel associated microbial communities from hydrothermal vent at the East Pacific Rise, Pacific Ocean - Mussels | ecosystem: Host-associated > Mollusca > Shell > Unclassified ... | reverse complement strand
TTAGAGAGAAGTCCTAGTAAACACCGCATTATTAAAGTCCATCTTCTTGGAGGTGGCTTTATATACCTGCTCACTAATAGCTCCTTTAACTAATATATGATGTACCTTAGTAGTATTACTACCATTAATATTCATAATCCTCTCTCTCCTCTGCACAAACTTAGCTCCACTGTAATCAGAAGATAGGATAATAAAGTGCCTTAGATGGCTTAAATCCACCCCTTCTGCATGGGCATTACTGCTATATATCTTAGCTCTTTTAAAGACTGATTCTAGCTTGTTTCTCTCTCCTATGAAGTGACACATAATACCTATATCCTCACTGTCTCCAAACTCAGATAAGATATAGTCTATCTTTGCATTATAACCTAAGTCTATGTATTCATCATCAATCTTCATTACTCCAGACTCTAGCATATGTAGGCTAGTTCTAAGCTTCATCACTGTATCACATACTAAGGTGTATCCTTGTACTGATATTAGCTGATGTTCTTGTAGTTCATTATATAGGCTCCTCTGTTCTACAGCTAGGTCTACATAATGTAATATATCTACTGCTTCTCCTACTATACCTGCATCTTCTTGAGACATATATATAGTAAACTTCTTAAGCTCTTCTAGTAGCTCAGGTTTAAACTTATCATACTGATTAATATCTCTACCTGCCGCCTTAATATAATAAGGTCTACCGTAGACTCTAAAGAAGTCATAGAAGCTCTTAAACCTACCAAAAGGACTATACTTAGTAATCCATAGCTGATGATAAATAGAATTAGCACTCTCTATAACTGGAGTACCACTAAGGCATATAAGAGGTTTATTATGAGATACAAACCTAGTGAGTTTAACTCTACCACTAGGCTTAGGAAATGCTCCATAGTTATGTGCTTCATCTAGTATGATACCATCATAATCACTAGGATTAACTTTCATAATAGCCTTACCTTTAACCATTCTACCTACTTGCTCATAGTTGATAACATGATAGGACTTAGCTAACTGTAGTCCTTCATCAGTAGTAAACTTAAGCCACCCAGAGATAGCCGCTTTCTTAGTAAGAACTAACCATCTATCTAGCTTAGAATCCTCTGCTACTTTGATAGCTGTAGCAGTCTTACCACTCCTAGGTTTACCATTGATATAAACTACTAAGTGCTTCCTAAGAACTACTAATGCCTCCTCTGCCTTAGTTATCTGATGAGGTAGAAAGTCCATCTTCTAACTCCTTTACTCTATCTAATACACTCTGCCACTTAGGTAGGAACATAGCCTGATTATTTAAATGTTTAGTAGCTTTAATCATGTAGAGCATAGTCTTCTCAACATTAGCTAATTCATATTCTTTATGAACATTGTAACTACCTTCCTTCTGAGGAATCCACTTAAAAGGTACTCCTGCCCTAGTAGCAGCATTACGCATAGAGTTCCATGTTACAGTACCTTTGAAGTATCTATCCCAGTTACCACTATGTATCTTTAGCATACCTCTAGCTCTTTTAGCTCTGCTAACTCACCACCTAGGTCTACCATCTCAGTAGCTTTAAGCTCTTCTGTATAGGTAATCTTAGATGTAGGAGTAGGTCTAGTTACTGATAGTCCTTGCTTCTCCCACTGCTCATAAGTAAATTCTTCTACTAAAGCACCTACAGCTACAGAGTCTATCCCTAAAGGTATCTCTACTTGTATGACATTCCTAGGCTTATAGTCTTCATCATCTAGCAGACCTTTAATATCTTCTACTAGACGCATAATTCTACTAAGCTTAATCTCTTCTTTACTAAGTTGTAGCTCTACCGCTACCTCAAACTCTCTAAGTTTCTGAATACTCATAATCACAATCCTTTATCATTTGTGTTAGTTTCTCTGCTGAGTGACCAGAGATATAGTTCCTAGCTGTCTCTCTATCTACTATAGGTATATTTAATGCTTCTATTTCTACTGTAGTATAGGTAAGTATGAAAGCTGTTTTACCAGTAGTCATTTTATTCATTCTATTACTATAACCTATATTACCCATCACTTGTAGAGTAGTATCTTTAGCTCTGCACTCAAATCCTTTACAAGACTTAAACCTATCTTCATAGATACCACATTTAGTGTCTTCTAGAAAGGGGCAAGTATGATGATAGTTCTGTACTAGATATAGAGCTACTGTACCTACTGGCAACATAACACCTATTACCTCTGCTCCTAGCCTCCTAGCCTTCTCTACTTCTTCAATAGATATTTGAGGTGGTATAAGACAACATACTCCAGTACACCTATCACAATTAAACTTTTCCATTAGGAACTCCTCTTTACTTTATTGTATAACTCTCTAATCTCTAATCTCTGCTTGTCTGTATCATACTTATCTAGTAAGTATTCTAGGTAGTTAGGTATCTTAGCAGATAGGCAGTCTTCTACAAACTGCCTAGTCATTTCCTTAGACCAGGATACAAAAGGATGCCCTCCTGCCTCCTCTACTGCAATAAAGTTATACATTTGTAGTCTAGATATATTAGTCTTACTCTTAGGTGTCTTATACTCTATACTATAGAATGACCCATAAATACATTGTAGGGTATCGTGTATCCCAGACCTAGAGGCTACTTGTACTTTAACTACATAGGCTTTATATTCCTTCTCTAGCATGGTTATACTATTCTTCTGTATCTGCTGTTCAGTCATTCTAGCCTCCTTGCTACTACTCCTGATACTGTAAGTAAATCCAGTCCAGTAGTATTTCTATACTCTTCTATATAGTACACCTCACTAATACCACTCTGCCTAATCATTTTAGCACACTCTACGCAAGGTGCTGTAGATACATATAAGGTAGTATCCTCTAGAGATACTCCATACCTAGCGGCAAATAGGATAGCATTAGCCTCTGCATGAACTACTTCTGACTTAGTATTACCCTGACTATCTTCACATTTGTTATCTAATCCTGATATAGTGCCATTATATCCAGTAGCAATAATCCTATCCTTCCTAGCTATAATCGCTCCTACTTGTCTACGCTTACAGTAACTATTCTCAGCCACTACACCTACAAGCTTAGCCCATTTCATCTAGTTACCTTTATGGCTTCTAGCCTTTGCCTTCTTAGCTCTACTAATCTTACTAGCCAGTCTCTTACAACTCTTACAGTAATACTGTAGTCCATCTTTAGTACCTTTACGCTTAAAGAAATACTCTGTAGTAGCAGGATACCCTATATGACAGTGACTACATTCCTTAATAGGCTCATGCACTGGAATAATCTTAGCTCCAGCTATAGGTACTACTACTACCTCATCAAACTTAGAGAAGTCTTCCCTAGGTTCTACTTCTTCTGGCTCATGTTTACCTAGCTTGGGAAATTCATCTTTAGGTTGCATAGCCATTTCTCCCTCCCTCAAACATACATCACATACTACACCATAACTATCTAAGCTATAGAAGTTAGGTGTTAATACTCTACCACAACTCTCACACGCTGTATATACTGTCTCTACCTTACTTGTAAACAAGCTTCTAATCCAACTAAAAAATATCATCTTACTTCTCCTGTACTTTAGTGTATGTCTCATCGAAAATATCAGGTTTACAAGGATAATACTCACCTTGTACTCCCTCTATAACGAAATCTCCATTTGATACTATGTGATCTCCTTCTAATGTCTTTATAACTAGAGTCTGACCTATATCAAGTATCTGCCCATTTCTAAGTCGGTATTCTAACTCTTCCGCTGACAGCCCTCCATAATGACACTCTCTACCATTCCGAGAGGCAAATCTTAATACCTCTACTTCATTCTCCCTTGCCCTATATTGTAGAGCTTTTACTACTACTGGCTTCTTCCTATATTCATTTATCATCTTACTTCCCCTGTACCAGCTACTACTGGCTTTTGTAATTCGTTAGCTACTAATGTAGCATATCCTGCTATATCTACCCAATTATCATCATAACTCTCATCACCATTAGCAATCCTAGCTACTTTATGTAGTATCATATCCATAGCTTCCTGCTGTAGTGCGTCCATAGGATAAGCCCTACCTGCTTTCTTTCTACCATCTCTAAATACTGCTTTCAATGTTTGAGCGGTAGTAGCATGGTTAGGAAACTCTCCATACCTAGCTCCTCTTTGTGCTAATACTTTATCTACATCCATCTATTCTCCTTCTGTTTTATCTTCTCTGATACCTATGAACACTGGCTGAATGTAGGTATCCAACATCTGCTCATACTGTATCTCTATAACCTTACCTATAAAGTACATAGGGTATTGCTTCCTATCCTCATCAGATAGTCCACTACCTACATCTACCCTAATACCTGCACTATCTTCTAGTACTAGACTGCCTATCATACCTATATATTTACCTTCACCTTCCTTAACTTCCACACACTTTAAGTCTGCTGTAGGTCTATGCTTCAGTTTAATTGCATCATTAAGTCTCTTACCCTCCTTATACATATGATCTATATGGCGTAGGAACATACCCTCGCCACCTTCTGCTATATATTCATTTAGCTCCTCATTAGCCTCTAGTAGAGTAGTTACTTTATAGTGTATTGGGAATAGATGTAGGCTAGTGTTAGGCTTAATATACTGCCATACTAATCCAATACGCTGTAACGCTGTAAGCGTAGTATCTATAATATCAAACACTGCTATCTTATATCCTAGAGGTAGGTCATTAGCAATACCTTTGGAGTAGTTAGCTCTATAAGTACCAGTAGAGCATGAAGTCCTATCTCCTAGTAATCCTTTAGTATCAGCTATATACTCACACTCTAGGATAAAGTCCTCTGATAGTCTTAGTAACTCATCTGCTACATTAGTCCAATAGAACTCTTTACCTCCAGAAGTGTAGAACTTAACCTCACTACCCTTCTTATGAATCTGTATATAGTTACCGTCATATTTCTTCATTGCGATATATTTACTTCTAAGCATAGGTCTTTTGCTTAAAGGTATCTTAGTAATATCTTTACCTTTACATTGTTTTACAAATGTGGTTTCGGTTGTAGACATAGTGTCTCCTTGTTTCTTGTGCGTAGTAGCCACTTCTGTAGCACCTCTATCCTAGCTTTATCTTTAGTTACCTTTAGTAGCTGTCTTAAAGCCTTTACTTCTTGTGTGTAGGGGTTAGCCATTTCTAATACTTCCTACCAGCTTCATGCTCAGTTCCCTAGTAGCTAGTGTATCTCTAAGTGCATCATGAGCATCTAGGTCTATGCCATAGCCCCTACATACATCCACTAACTTATGACTATCTGTAGCTTTAAGTAACTGATTATCATATAGCCATAGTACAGTCTTGAAGATATCTATAGACTTATAAGTAAATAACTTATTCCAACTAGCTCTATCATACTTAGCAAAGAGTCTCTTTAGCATAGGTATATCAAAGGCATCACTATTGTACCCTATTAGGTTTACTCTAGTACCTTTGGTTAGTGTTCTAACCTCCCTAACAAACTGTGCTAGTGCTAGTTCAGGGTGTTGAAAGGTCTTACACTGCTTCTTATCATAGTGGTTATATTGAAAGGCAGTAGGGTCTACTTCTGCATACTCATAAGGGTTCATCTCTATCAACCCACTACCTATAACTGTATGTGCGGCTGTCTCTAGTACCCACCCTATAGCTATAATACCGTGCTTACTAGATATCAATCCTCCAGTCTCTAAATCAAAATATAAATTCATCTTCTACTCCTAAATATTGTACCTAGTATTAGAGCTACAATCCAAACACCTATTATGTAACTAGGTTTAAAAGGCATAGATATATCAAACGCCCACCAGACTGTAGCTAACATACCCCACCAAGCTAAATATGCTATACCTAGCACTAACACAAATGCTAATGTAAACAAAACAAAATTTTTCATCTACTACTCCTAAAACGGTACAGCAGTATAGCCGTCTTCTACTATAAGCTTATGAAGCCTCTCTAAAGACATATCCTTAGCAGGCATAGCATCTGCATCACTACTGATAACAGTTACTATATCTCCTACATCTGAAGTGTTATCGCATAGTGCTAGTATCTCAGTAATCTGCCTATAGGCTATATCTGTACTCTTGATGAATACTCCAGCCTTAGTAAGAATACCTCTCCTATCTTTAATATCCTGATAGGCATGATACCAACATTCCTCTAGGGTTAGCTTATGTGTTCTAGCAATAAAATAAAGAGTAGTAACTACCTCTAATAAAGGTAGCTCTAAATCTTCTCCTTTAAGTACCTTATCAGATAGCTCTCCTAGCATAGATAGTAATAATAGTATTCCATCCGCATCAGTACCTACTGCATCATCTAGTATTGAAGCCTCCTCTATGAGAGTAGCTAGATCTAGTTCAATATTACTTAGCTTAGATACAATAGCTACCACTACAAGCATATCTCCTATATCATCTTTGATAGAAGTACTATTCTCTACATGACAAGCTAACTCTCCTGCCTCACTAATAAGCTTTAGTGTCTGTGCTTGTACTGTACCATTAGGTACTATCTTATTCTTCTCTGCCCATTCTATAGTCTTAGCATATAGTTCTAACATTATATTCTCCTTTGGCTAACCTCTCAGCTAGTTTCTTAGTCTCTTCTACTACATACTCTAATGATTGAGTCTCCTCAGTATCATCTATATGTACGGTATCAAACCCTAGTACCCATGTACTATTTTCACCTTTCTTTGTATAGGTAATACCTCCATGAGCTTCTATATCAAAATCATCATACTCTTTTTCATATAAGTCATGAGTATCAGGTAATGCTACATATCCTGTATGGTAGGCAGGCACAGCTATCCCTCCCAGTTGTCTTACAAAACATTGTAATCCTTCTTGCTCAAATTCTTTAACTTTACTCATCACTTCTCCTTTATTAGTTCTAGTATAGCTTCCTCTGCATAAGGAAACACTGCTACCTGCTTATGCAGATATACCTCTATAGCTACATTGATACTAGGTATCTTAGTAGCTTCCTGCCTATATTTAGCTACCTGACTAGCAGTTACTCCTAGAATATCTGCTATCTCAGAAGTAGTAATATTTTTATCTTGTAGCTCCACTACAATATCTTTGATTTTAATCATATCTACCCCCCACTGGATATTGCTCTTCCATATATAACTCTATACTATCCTGCTTATGGTTATATTGGAACATATTAACTAGACGCATAATAGTAACTGCATCCTCCTCTGTCTTGCCTTGTCTCTCATACTCAGCTACTACTGCATCCCAAAGCTCTTCCCTAGTAGTACAGTCTTTAAGTAGTTTCTCAGCTGTCTTAGCTCCTACTCTAGTAAGTCCAGTGATAATATTATCTTGCCTATCTCCAGTAAGTGTCTGAATATAAGGCTGTTTCATAGCTGTCTCTCCATCTACTGTCTGCCACCTAGGGTCAATACTATACCTAGCACTAGAGTAGTAATTCCAGTGAATACCTACTAGATTAAGTAGAACATCCTTATCTACTGCACATAGGATATGCTTCTCTGAGTCATACTTAGAACATACAATATCATCAGCTTCTATATTACTCCAGCAGTAGGCGTTAGATAGTCTTTCACACAACATCTTTTTCAATTCACTATTACCTAGAGGTGCTCTACCAGTCCTATTACCTTTATAATTATCTACTAGAGAGTACCTAAAGTTATCTCTACCAGTAGTAAAGTGTAGCTCATAACCTTTAGTAGCTCCCGTAGCTAGTATCATATCCTCTAGTCTGTGAAGTACTTTATCATAGGCTAACTCAATATCTATCTCATATACTACTCCTCTCTCTTCATCATAAGTAGGGTTAGCCATGTAAGTATTCCACTCTTCTTTAGAATAAAACTCTTTAGGTAAGAGCTCTATCTCCTGCTCTGTAGTAAGTGCTACTGCATAAACTACTGTATCAGCATCTATTAGTAGCATCTTATCTATCTGAGGTACTGCCGTACCTTTAGAGTTTAATACTACTGGCTCTAGTTCTACTTCCTCTGTTAAGTAATCTAAACTCATGTAATCTCCTTTATTGTATCTACTAGCCTAGTAGGGTGTACATAGAATAATCCATTAATACTATAGTTATTGAGTGTCTTAACCCCTTCCAACTCTAGAGTAAACCCAGTATTACCCCTTGGGCCAGTATATCCTTCTCCTATAAGTATAGTACCTTTAGGTAGAGTATAATCTCCAAGCAATTCTGCTACTCTTATAGCATCAATACTTATATCTTCTGTTACTTCATATCTAATACCTTTTTTCATCTTTCATCTCCGTACAACTTCCATGCTTCATCATGAGATATACCAGACTTCCTAGCCTTCTCATATCTTAACCCGTTAATAAGTATTTCTCCTACCTCTATAGGGTCTTTACTCATTTTCTCAGCTATAGTCTTAATAAGTGCCATAGCTCCCTTAAATTCCTCTGTCATAGTAGCGTTCGTCTTTACTTGTACACCTGTCTCCATAAAGCTAATCTCTATCTTATTCATCTAATCTCCTTTATACCATGTTAGTTGAGTAGCTTCTGCTACCTCCTCTGCTGGTACATCAGTACCTATCTCTACCTCTACCTTCATAGGTATATCCTTAAACTTAAAGTCTGGTAGTTTAACCATCTCTACCCATGCTTCCAACATAGCCTTAACTAATCTACTACCCCATAGTTCTCTATCTTCCCTAGGTACTCTGAGATAGATAGCATCATGTACTTGACTAAAGATATACTTAACTGCATCAGGATAATCTTTACATAAGTAGTGAATAGCTAGTTTAGCCATCTCACCTACACTACCTTGAGTAGAGTAGTTAATAGCATCAGTACCTAGCCTAGGCATATTATATCTACCCATAGGAGTATGTACTGGCTTAGTCTTGTAATCATTCCATCGCTCTTTATGATACTGCCCTATCTGCCTATAGGTTAATAGATATTTAGTTCGTACTGCTTTAGCTTCTTCTTCTGTAAAAGTAACTCCATAAGTATCATAAGCATACTGCTGAAACTTAGCAGCACTCATACCAAAGATGAAGCCAAACGAAACTGCTTTGCCTTTCTGTCTCTGGTCTTTAGTTACATCTTCTACTCTCAAGTCAGGCATAGCCATAGTAGCAGATACCTTATGTAGGTCTACATCATCTAAGAGATACTTACGCATCTTCTCATCTTCCATAAGACTACAAGCCGCTCTAAGCTCTGCTGTAGAATAGTCAGCATGAACTACTACTGTATCCTCATCATCCTGCTGTAAAATATACTGTAGGTTTCTAGTAATGTTCTGGAAGTTAATACCTTCTGGATTCTTCTGTGCCTCCTTGCCTATCTTACCCTCACTACTAAACCTACCCGTAGCTGTACCATAGGGATTGAACTTAGTAAATACCTTTGGCTTATTAAGCTTCTCTAGGTTCTTATTTCTAAGCCTACTTCTCCTATTATCATACACTGCTTTAGATACTTCTGCTACCTTAGTACCTTGATTCTCTGCTATAAGTCTAATAAGATATGCTCCATCGGATTCAGTAACTTCCGTACCTAGTTGCTCAGATAGATAAGCTCTAACCTGCTTGTAGGACATAGAGTTAATACCTCCTAGTTTCTCATCCTGCTCTGCTAGTTTCTCAGCTACTAGGTCTAGCTCCTTAGCTACACTAGGTAAATGTACTACTGCTCCATTCTGCTGAAACTTAATAACATAACCTAGTGATAGCATATCTACCTTATAGAATAAAGCCTTCTGTATAACTTGTTGTACCTTTGGCAAGTCATAGATATAGGATAGAGCTACTACATCAGCACTAGCATATCTAATCTGCTCCTCTGTGAGAGTCTCTCCTATCTTAAATCCAGCCTTCTGTAGTGCCTTCTTATCTAACCCTTCATATAGGTCTACTGGAACTAAGTGCTTGACTGCTGTAGCTAGGTCAAACGCAGGTAGTCCATAATAAGCTGTTCTAGTGGCTAGTAGTAGGTCATCATACTTCTCTGTAACCATATTAAGAGTACCAAAGTCGTAGTTAGCTCCCCACCATACTGTATGATGTGGTTTAAGTGCTTCTTTAACTGCATCCCTATCACAATAGTCTAGGTCTATAACATAGACTACATTAGGTATAGTAGCAGGTTGATATACTTGAATAGTTCTCCATCCATAGTAAAAGTTCTCAGTTTCTATGTCAGAGAAAGTAGGTTTAGTAGTATCAAATACCTCTGATAATACTTGCACTGCAAACTCTGTAGATTTAACTGTAACAGCAGTAAATTTATCTTGTCGTGACATTACATTCCTTCCTAAATAAAAAAGCATGATAAGCTACTAAGCCTATCATGCTAGTTGTTATACTCTCGGAGTCTCTTCTGCTGTAGGTTCAGTAGCAGTATCAGATAGTCCTGCCATAGCATCACCCATATCAATATCTTCACCTTCAAACTCTGCTGTAGTAAGCTCTGTACCTTCATACTTAACCAACTTAGCAAGTTGCACTCCATTTAGATATAAAGTAATCTTAGGCTCTCCTCCTACATCATTAGCACCCATAGAGAACATAATAGCTCCTCTACTACCAGTACCAATACTAAAGTCTACTGATTGGTATGCCTTAGTAATATCAGCACCTTTGTTATCAAACACTTTAACTACTGTAGGCAGTCCAGTTTTGAAATTAGATACATTAGTATAGGCTCTGATAACCCACTTACCAGTATCTACATACATAACTTCTTCTGTCTCAGGGTCAATCTTACCTTCAGGGTCTTTGATTCTATGTGGAGCAATACCTACACACTTACTACCAAACCCAAAGGTTAGTACACCTTTAAAACCGTTAGCATCTTTAAACTCAGTCCATAGTGCTTCTGCTTGTGCCTTAGCATCTGTAATGATCTTACTATCTGCTTCTACAATAAGCTCTGCTACATAGGCATACTTCTCAGGGTTAGTAGGATTCTTCTCTCTATTTACACCAGTACCTTTAATATTAGTATATCCAAAGTCACCTACTCCATTAGTTGCCGTACTTACATTCTTATAAATCGCTTTTGCCATCTGTTACTCCTAGTAATCTTCTGTTATTTTCTAGCTATTATCTAGCATCTCTAGCTTCTAGTAAGTACCCTTGTACTTATATAGAGATAGGCTTAGTTCTACCTCTATATAAATGCAATGGTTACAAAGCCTCTCAGCCTTGCACTACTCCATATAAGCAAACTCCTCTATATGAGAGTAGTCAGGTGTACTGGCTGTAATAGCAGGTAGGTCTTTAAGTCTACCATCTTGTACTGCTAATAGGGTATCTGCCTTCTGCTTATTAATAAAGGTCTGTCTAACCTCTCTAGCTAGAGTAGAAGAGGTAGATAGTTTAATATCTCCTACTGGAACTCCTCTTTGTACTCTATTAAAGAAAGCTGTATTAGCAGGAAGTAAGTAACCACTAATATCACACTGGATATAGTTCTGCTCTTCTTTAACTACTAGCAACTCTTTATAGTTTCTTCTAGGTGTAATATACCTAGTAAGTATATCTACTAACACTACCTCAGAGGCATTAGTAGCTGTAACTAGGTCTGATACTAGGTTATCTAATTCTGTATATGTCATTCCATCTCTCCTATTTTCATTCGATATTATACTCAAATTTCACTCATATATAGCTTATAATGTGAAATAAACCCTCTTTTTAGCTCTCGAAACTGCCACATAAAGTAATCTATTTATATCTAACACCATCGGGCATTTGGAGAGTAAGTCTCCTATATGTAGGTACACTTCATCAGCTTGACTACCTTGTGCCTTGTGTATAGTAGTGGCATAAGGGAAGTCACAGACAGACACATAATCTTCTACAGTCTTATAAGTAGCATACTCTCTTCTACTATCCTTACCAGCCTTGTTCTTAGCTGTAAGAGCTTTACCTATATTACCTTTAAGTATCTTAGCCCTATTGCTACCAAAGAAACAAGGTATTATCCCTTCATCTGTTTGATAATACTTAATATCCTTTATTTTACCTAGTTGCTTAATAGGATTATACTTAGTTTGGGTAGTGATAAATCCTGGCTCTCTAGGTATAAGTAAAGAGGTTACATCTTTATGTGCTACCTCTCCTTGTACTACATACTTCTTCTTCATAGAGTAGTTATATATTGTATCTCCCTCTATAGGAAATTGTCTACCTACTATACTAGCGTTCATCCCTTGTACCATAGCATTAGTAAAAGCTAATAGTAGATTATCTCTTGTATCAGATTCCTTATAAGCATCTACTAGGTCTGGTACAAAGACTACACTATCATTACAGTAATTCATAGGAGCTATAACTTCACTGCTACAAGACTCTACTAATTCTACTAGCTCATTTAGTATAGGTAGTAAGTCTTCATTCTCTACCCTATGTATAATATCTAGGTGTGTATGATACTCTCCTCCAGCTTGGATAGCTTGAACATCATTTACTGGGTTAAGTTGGTTAGGATCTCCTACATACAATACCTTTAACCTAGTATCAGTATGTACTACTTGTTCCGTGCTGTGACACTTAGAACACTCTGCTAACTCTTCTACATCATTACTGCACTTAGCACACTTATAGGTAACTAGGTCATAGTTTTGTAGCTCTCCTATAGAACTATAATCCCTCTCTCCTATAAAACTAAACTCATCTACTATAAGTAGTTGCAAAGTCTCAGGCTCTCCGTACTGCTTAGAAGTAAGTAACCTAGACACATCAGTAGCTTTGCTATTAATAGTAGGTCGCTTCTTTAGGAATGAGTGTAAGGTTACTATGTACTCATCCTTCAGCACTGGGAGTTTAGATATAAGTACATCCTTAGCTTTATGTGTATAGGCACATACTAGGAAGTTTACTTTATCTTTTATTAGCTTCTCTACTATCTCTATAAGTGTAGTAGTCTTACCAGTACCAGCACCACCTGTTATATATGCTTCTAACTCCTCTGTATCATTTAGAAATTTATAAATCATCTAGTAATCCTCCTAGTAAATGTAGATTAGCTGTACCATCTATAATACTTGCCATCTTAGTATGTCCTTTAGTTCTAAAACTCTCTGCCACTTCCTGCATTATAGTACCACTATCTATATAGGTACAGTACCTTCGTATCCTTTTCCTACTCTTAACTCCCTTTCCAGCACTTTTCCGTAACACTAAAATAGAACTAATTTCTATAGGTATATTAATCATCTAGTAACTCCTTTAACTTAATAGTTTAAACAGTAACTCAGCTATCTGTATTACTATTGTAGTTTTCATCATTTACACCTCACAAGTAATAGCAGTAGCTTTAGCTAGTGTATTAGCATCTATATCACCTACCATAAACATCTGCATCATCTCACAACTAGGAGTCTTACCCTTAAAGTACAACTTACCTAAACCCCTTCTAATTCTCTGAGTCACTTTACTTATTAATTGAGTTTCACTTATAGGAACAATTTCATATACTACTAGCTCCTTAAAGTAGTCAATTCTACCTACCGATGTGGTTGTGCCTATTACGGTTATCCTATCAGGTAAGTCTGCTAGTAAAGCCAGTAGCTCCTCCTTAGTAACACTATCCATCTTAGGTATTGTAGCTACTTGAGCTCCCCAACCTAGAAACGTACCATCATTAGTATACATAGCTAGTGAGCGTCTCTTCCTATAATGTACCTCTACTGCATACTTTAACCTAGTTACTTTATCTATTGTTATCATACTAAATCCTTACTTAGATTACTAAACCATATATCACTCTTGCTAGTGACACCTATAAAATGTTCTTTAGTTAGTTTAATCGACTCTCCATTTAAACTAACTATATCTCCTACCCTATAGTCTAACTCATTTTCCCTTAACTCTAATACTTCATGGTGTGTAAGTACTTTTAGCATATTAATCTTTATCATATTACTTCCTTTGATATGTGATTGAATAGTAGATAGCTACAATACATCCAGTCGCACTGATCTTCTATATCCTTCTGAGTAATGTTACTGCTAAGTGTACTATCATTCAAGATAATATCTACTATAGTAGGTAACATAGCCTTTACCTTCTTACTTATCTCTCTATCTTTAATTTCTCTCTCTTTAAAATCACATTTCATTTCGCTTCTCCTATGTATTCTATACCTATACTCTGTATGCTTCTCCTAGTATGTAGGTTAATCCTCTGGTCTACAGTTCTACCATAACCCTTAATATTTTTATTAGGAAACATTAGCTCCCTACTTCTAAATAGTAATCTCCTATGAAAGCTAGGATGAGCTACTGCACTAATAGCTCTGTAGTTAATAGGACTATCATAGTGTTTTATAGTTACCTTATGAGTAGTTCCAGTACCTTTATTATCTACATCACTAGCTACTGCTACTGCTATAATACCTACTTGAATACCTGCCATTTCTAGTTCTTTAACCCTAGCTAGTAATACTCCTGCATTATCTATAATTCTCTGTGCAGATACACCTGATAGCATCCCTACTCCTAACTCTATGTTAATGATAGGAGTACCTTCCTCATTGGAGTGCATCTTATACCATGCTTCAGGCTCTCCAGTAAGTACCTTAGCTACATCGAAGAACATACCTTCCACATCAGGTAGATAGGTTCTAATGATAGCTTGTCTATGTTTAAGCTCCTTCTTAGTAGCACTCTTAATACCTTCCATAATATCTTTATCTCCAGTAGTAAGTAGTTCTACTGCATCCTCAAAACTAGCTGTACCAGTCCAAGACTTATCTTTATTATGTGAGGAGTTATTCCTAGTCTTTACTCCTTCATTCTTTAGTAAGTATCTTTTAAACTCTTGTAGTGAGCCCCATTCTAAAGTCTTCATACTACCTCCTCTACACTACCTATAACCCATAGATACTCCTCAGCTATTAAGCCATAAGTAGCACCTACCTTAATCTCATACTTACCACTCATATGTATATCAGAAACATAACCAGTCTTACCTAGTAGCTTATGTTCTGGGTCTGTAACTACTACTTGACTACCTATCCTTACAGTCTCTTGAGTGTACTTCTCTATAGCGGGCTTAAGTATAGCGGCTATATCTTCATCCAATCCCTTAGTAATTACCATATCAAATACAGTCTCTATAGGCAGTCCTATATCAAGTAGCTTAACACCTTGTAAAGTATTACGCATACCTATCATAAGCTCATCTACATCAGAGGCTAGTTTTCTAGCTTCATGTATAACTCTAAGCCATTGACTGTCAGTACATAGCTCAGCTTCTAGCTCCTCATCTAGTGTCCAATGTAGGACTGCAAATCTATTAAGAGTAGCTAGGTCTAGTTTGTTCCTACCTACATATTTAATACCTGCTCCAGTACCGAATGTATTAGCAGTAGCAATAAGCCTGAAAGTTTCATGTGAGTGTACTACTGTATCAGGAAACTCTATAAATCCATTAGAGATACCACTATTAATAGCTAGTAGTACATTAGGATTACCTGCATCTATCTCATCTAGTAGAAATACTCCTCCACCTTCAAATGCCTTACGAAAACCAGTACTACGATAAGTACCAGTAGCATCCATAAAACCTAGTATATCTGTCTTAGTAGTCTGCTCTCCTACGCTTAGTGAGTGTAGAGTGTATCCTAGCTCTTTAGCTACCATTACTACACTCTCACTCTTACCAGTACCTGCTTCACCAGTAAGTAATATAGGTACACCTGCCATAGTAGCTAGTTGTAAGGTATCTTGTAGTTTATGTTTCATTCGTTCACCTTTATTTAATTTACTAATTATAGCAGAAAATTATTAAATGATACTTAAATGATTATTGTTATTTAAGGGAAGTAGTAGAATAGTGATTTATAGTCATATTGATTTCTAAGGGTCTGGTGAGGGTGTGAGGGCATTATCGGTATTTAGTCTACCTCTGCCCTTCCTAAATTTCTTAAACCCTCTCAGAATCGCTCTGACAGCTTAAAGTTAGCTTAAATATGGTGGATATGCTAGAATATGCTATAGTAGTTACCATTATAAGGCTATAGTCTCTCCTTCTATAGGTTGTACTGGAATACTATCCTTTTCTAGCCTATTATAAAATCCCCCAAATCGTATCATATGTACCTTTCCACTAGCCTCACCATAGCGTAGTAGTACATATGACTTAAGTCTCTTAAAATCCTTGCGTACTATACCTCTCAGCTTAGGAGTAGCATCCACTATATCTTCTAATGTTAGTATCCTATGCTCCATACTGTAGGGACTCCTATATGCTATAAACTGTGCCACCCTAGGAGTAGAAACGCTAAATAGCTCGTCTATAGTAGAATAAGGCACTCCACTCTCTATCAATGCATCTACTACACTTCTGATGTTACACTCCTCTACTCCATTAAGTAGCTTGTTATACTCATCTAGACTATCATTTATATATTCCATATAATCATCATCCTTCCATATAGTATTATCCATATAGTCTGTATGTGGTATAGGGTCTTCCTTCTGCATAGTACCTAGGTAGTGTGCAAAGTGTGGTAGCTCCTCCTCCATAGCTTCTAGAAACTTAGTAGTGGAAGTTATAGTACCATATATAGGACTCTCATAAGGTAACATATTAAGCATCTTGTTAGGGCATTTAAGCAATACAAGCCTACGATCATTTGATACTGTATCAGTAATAAGCTTAGTGTTAAGGTTAGTACTTATAATAGGAGTAAGAAACTGCCTATGCTTCTCCTGCTGATCTACCCCTTTACGCTCTACCTGTATATACTTATTACCAGTAAGCTTCTTTAGTGCTCCTACTAACTTCTCATTCTCCTTGTGAGTATATCCCTCTCCTGCCTCTTCTAGTTCTAGCCAGTCAGTAGCTAGTTGATAGGAGTTAAACTTACCTATTAATTGCTCCAGTCCTATGCTTTTTATCCTATCCTCACCGCTTAGGTACTTTAGTATAGTATTAACAAGCACTCCTTTACCTGCACCTCCTACACCTGCCATTACATAATACAGAGGAGAGTAGTCATAAGTACTGTACTTATGTGCTAGGTACTGTAGAAACCTATGCTTATTGTGCTCTGCTGGGAACAAGTTAGCTAGGAAGTCTAGTATTAGTTTAGGCTCTCTAGGCTCCTTTAGTGAAGAGGGATCTCTTACTATCTGTAACCCCTCTGTAGGCTTAAACAAGTTAAATACATCTAGTCCTAGTGGTGACATACCTGCCTTATCTAGTGAGTAAGGCTGTAGGAATGGCTCCTCTAGTGGAGTATCTATAGTATGACAAGGTGTTGCCTTTGCTAATGTAATCTCCTTAGTTAGTGTCTTTAGTGTCTGTGAGCGTATAGCATCCCTAGCACTAGCGAATGTTCTATAGTAACTAGCGTGTTGAGTAGTCCTATTAAATACTATATAGGTATCTTGACTAGGCTCATATAGTATTTCTAGTGTGTAGTTAGTACCTCTAGTATATAGTAGTAATCCTCTAGCCTTCCAGTTGGAATCATATACCCAGTCTTGATGATGTATGTCATACTTACAATCGGATATAATACGCTCAGTAGGCATAGGACTATCCCATAGTGAGTTAATATATAGTAGTGTCTCTTGGAACACCTTATCACTTACAGATACATCCATTTGTAGTTTGCGTCTAATCTGTAGTAACCAATCTGTACCACTACCTTGCTTTACTTGGTTAGGATGTGTAATCTTTGGGTAAGTTGACTTAGGTGTTAGTATAGATATAATAGCCTCTGTACCTTGTAACTTGTCTAGTATGTGCCCATAGTAATCTGTGTTCTTAGATGTAGGATTAACTATAGCTCTAGAAGTACTACCGCTATGCTCCATCTCTGTCACCTTATAAGGATATGCCAAACCTAGTAAGTAGCTTAGTAGCGTACTATGCATAGGTGTTAAGTCTTGTATAGTATTTAGTGGCGGTGTTAGTAGCTCTTTAGTCTGATTGGCTTTAGTTGCTAAGTATATTAGCTTCATATCTATTTGTATATCTACATTACAGTGCTTCTTTAGGTACTTAGACACCTCCTTTAAAGTCTTATAAGTATGTAAGTCATAAGAGAATAGGAAGTGCCCTCCTTTAGTCTGGGTAGGTAGTGACTCAGCCATGTAAGTAGGTTGTAGTGGTATAGGTAATGAATCTACTATAGCCTTAAATACATTATATGATTGTAAGTTATCTATATCAATACCTATAAAATCCTTCCTAGCTATTGCCCCTAGTAATGGAGTATTAGAGGTATTCCTATGTTCTTGGTACTGAGTCCATCTAGGCAGTTTAATCGGTTGTCCTAGTAAGTCCACCTTAACACCTTCATTATTGCGTACCATAGTATCATGATTAGTAATAGGCACTGTATAGAATATATTAGTATAATTCATGAGTTGTCTCTTTGCTTAATTTAGACTCTCTTATATCCTCTTCTATAGTCTCTAATATAGCCTTATCTTTTATATAGGTTATATCCTCTTCTATAGTAGTGAACTTGCCTATACTCTCTAATACTATAGTAGATAAGGGTATATTATCATAGGGTTGAGTGCTCTTAAGCCAAGTAGTAAAAATAGTATAGTTCAGTCCCAGTTGCTCAGATACCTCTCTCTTTGTATAAGCTTGTAATAAAGCTCTAATCTCCTTAGAGTGATATGCTAGTAAGGAGTATAACCTCTGATCGGTAGCTTCTTTGATCTCTGCTATTGCTTGTATCTTCATTCCATCCCCTTGATTTTTGATTACTGTATTATATAATGATTATATAAAGAGATTAAAGGATATTATCTATCAAATGATTATTGATTAGTGTCAAGGGGATTTATAGCGTAGTGTTATAGAGTGTAACCTATGCTATAGAGTGTAACCTATGCTATAGAGTGTAACCTATGCTATAGAGTGTAACCTATGCTATAGAGTGTAACCTATGCTATAGAGTGTAACCTATGCTATAGAGTGTAACCTATGCTATAGAGTAGAGTAGAGTAGTGTAGTGTTATAGAGTAGAGTAGTGTAGTGTTATAGAGTAGAGTAGTGTAGTGTAGAGTGTAACCTGTACTACACTCTATAGGAATTCTAACAAGCCTATGATAATTAGTGGTACTCCTATGATTGGATAACCTACGCTTATAGCCACTATACCAAGTATAACTATCATTATAGTACCTCTTTAGTTAATGTGGCTATAGTCGGGAATATAGTATCATTACAGTAGGAGTTAATAAGAGTCTTATACTCTTTTATAGTAGTAGTAGCGGTAATTTCTATAACAGTGGCATAAGCTTTAGAGTTCAATATCTTCCAAATATGTATAGTATTATCCGATATAGAAGTTGTGATTGTATAGCCATTGTAGTGGTGTAACATGATTTACCTTTAGTGTAGTATAGTGTTATAGCACTGTATAGCCTATTACTGATTATGGCTTTAACCTCAAAATAATAGGCTATAGAGTGCTATAACATTGGATAACCTATCTTAATAGGCTATAAAATGCTATAGTAGCTAGTAGCTAGTGTTATACATAGGCGGTTAAGCCTATGCAGTAGTATTATGCTACCAAGTCACCCTTAATCTTGCTATAGCGTGTGCTCTCTGTAGCTTCAAACTTCCCTAGCTTCTCAGCAAGTGCAGGGATAGAGGCAAAATCTTTTGTAGTTGAAGCAGTAATAACAGCTTCTTCTAGCTCTTTTCTACTTCTGTTCCAAGCCGTTAGTGTGTCTTGACTCTCCTTAGAGTAACCTTTACTCTCATTGTCTTTAGTAGTAACCATATTTTCAAGATTAAACCATTTGTCTGCCCGTCCACAATGGTAGTATGTTTTCCCGTTTACAGTTTTAGGTTCAACTTTAGTTGACTGCCCTGCCCCTTTAGTGCTCAACTCTTTAGCGATAAGTGCTAAAATAGCTTCCTTGTTTAGTGGGGTATTCATAGCTTCAATTTGTGTTTTAATTGCATCATGTCTCATAGCCGTAGTGTATACATTTCTAGTTTTAATTACTGTTTCCATTTTTGTTTCCTTGTGGGCGGTGTGCCATCTAATTTGTTAGCCTATCGGCATCTCATATTCGTACTACAATTATACTGAGTTAATCTTAAATAGATATTAAATACACTATATTTCTAGTATATTTTTAGTGATAACCTATAGCTACGCTATGATAGTATTAGATTTTGGTGTAACCTATAGCTACGCTATGATATATTGGATTTTGGTGTAACCTGCTAGGTTTAAGCTAGATTTAAGCTGACAGAGCAATTCTGAGAGGGTTTAGTGATTTTTGGTATAGTGTGGTGAGGGTAGATATAGATAATGGGTTTTTGGTGTGGTTATGGGTGATTATGGGGATTTTGTGTTTTTTGGGTATTTAGTATTATGTAGTATTGGATTTTTTGTGTAGCCTATGTTAGCTTTAGTGTTGCTTAGTTGGAATTTTTTTATTTGAAACTTTGGCGTGTTTAGTGGTGTGTTTTGGTAGTTTAATCGTCATAGTGTTTAATGGTGTTTAATAGAGGTATTTAGGGATTATCCTATTTAGGGCTATGTTGGTATGGATTGGGTTATTTAGAGGGTATTTAGGCGGTCTTATGTTAGTGTGGATATAGTGAGATGTTTATTATTACTTGTGGGCAGTGGTGAAAAGTAATAGTTTCAAAATAGTTTTAAACCTAAATGAACTAATTTTGAGCTACTACGCTATATTTATTATATCATTATTCCTTAGAGATAAAAAAAGAACATAAAGAACATATAGCACTAAAAATATCCTTTATAGTTCATTCGGTTTCTTTTATTAATTTAAAATAATGCTGATTTATCATAGGGAGTTATCATTTTTTCCTATGTGAACCAAAAACGGGCAAAAGTGTCCTATATGTCCTTTTTGCGTTTTTTTGTAACCATTAAAAAGGTTACAAACTTTTATGCAACTATTGTATAACTAAGCTATAATTATCAGATGATTACAGATTACTACTTAGGGCTAATAATTGCCTATATTTGTACTCAGTGATATTATAAGCTTCTAGAAATGATTTAAAAGAAGTGTAGTAACATTGTTTACCCCAAGCAATATTAATAGCCTTGCATTTTTCTATTAACATATCTTTTATAGTTTCTTGCAGTTCATAGGAGATACAAGTTAATAGTATTAATTCATCACTACTTAATTTCTCGAATTGTAGGGAATTATTAGTCAATACAATAGAAGTATAACTATATCCATGATGTAATAGGGCTATATAATCTTTATTGGAGTTTATTACTCTGTAAAGCTCATTAATAGAAATATCTCTAAATATATCTTCATAGGTTAACATAGGTCTAATCCTTTTCTATTTGTGTATTAGTGATATTAAATCACTTAATAGGATAGACGGTATTATCTATCCTATAAATGATCTACAGATTCTCAAATAATACAGTCCTAAATATTACTGTATAGTTTCTAAAATTCCCTTTTCTTAATTCACATAATTTATACTGCCCAAAATTTCGTTTCGGATTGTAGCACTCTAGCATCATATTCTCTTTAGATAATCTCCCGTCTAGTGGACTATACCCCTCACTCCCTAGTGCCTCTGTATCATTATTCTGAAAGTATTGTATGTAGTATTTCATAGGTCTAATCCTTTTTATTTATGTATTAGTGATTATAAATCACTTAATAGGATAGATGATACTATCTACCCTATAAATGATTATTTACCCCTTGACATATAACCCAAATAGGCTAGATTATTTAAATATAAGGTATTGTTATTTTCTATTAAATCATCTATATAAATAGATATATCATTATCTCTAATATTTAGATTTAGATATTTTTCTTTGGCTTGAGTCCAATTACCGTTAATAGTATATTCTAATATATCATCTAATAAGATATTACTAGGTATTATTAATTGTAGTTCTACTTTATCATTCTTTTTATGTTCATTATAACTATTTAAATCATATTCAACCATATTAATACCTTTACTTATTAATATGGTTATAGGGTTATCTTCTCCCCACTCATAATCTGTAGGTAGCGTTATGGCTAGATGAAATTCGTCTATATCCCTATATATAGGCGTATAATTAACGCCCACTTCTTCTAATAAGTCTAGTTGTTCTAGTATAGTGTTCATTTGTTAATCCTTTTTATTTTGTATTTTTAATGCTATATTATGATAATCTGCTATAGTTCTTATGAATCCTTGATTATCTATAATGGCGATATAGTAATCTATATTTTCATGGGTTAATAGTATAACCTCTCTGCTAACACTATACTTTACTTCAAACCGTCCATACTTAGAAGCTAAAGTTTCTACATTATCTCCTCTCACTATGGTTTGGCATGATAGCTTGGTATTGTATCTAAGAATCTTATTATAGTCTTTAAAGTCCCAAGATGTACAGAACATATTAAGGGCTTTTTTATCCTTAATAAGTGCTAATATTTCTAGTTGTAGATCTTCTATAGTGTGTGTCATTGGTTAATCCTTTTTATTTGGTCTATCTAATCACTCACAAGGAGTATAGCGAAATACTATTAATAAGTCAAGAGGTTAATTAGTAGTTTATTTATTTATTTGTAGTAGTAGTTTATTTAGGTAGATATATAGATAGTAGGGTAGTAGGTTAAATTTTTCATTGGGGGGGGGTAGGGGCATAGCTTTGGCAAAACCTAAATCATCATACCTCTCCAGATTTGAAAACAATTTTCTACAACTCACCTACTTACACTACTACTTCAGCACATATCTACCACACTACTACCACACTACTACCACATATCTACCATACTACTACCACATATCTACCACATATCTACCACATATCTACCACATATCTACCACATATCCCCATATAATAAAAAAAATCACCAAACTACACCTTCATATTAACTAATATCAAAATATTACTTAGATACCTACTTGACTTCTAAGCTACTTTATGCTATTATGTATAAAATACATCAGAGAGGCACAGAATGGCTAAAGATACCACAACAGAAGAAATTGACCTAAAGGATACACTAAAGAAGATTAAATACTCCTTAATTGAAGCCACAGAGACTCTAACAGAAGACCTAGGGTTACTACCAGTGAAAGACCTAGATGTACTAGTAAATATAACCATTAAACTAGAGAATAGCTTAGAGGATGGTGCTGGTGTAGGTACACTGGCTGGAATACTAAAGAGCATTGCAAGCGACTGCTAACGCAGTGGCATTAATACCAACTAGGTAAACTAGCCTATAATACAAAGGACTCATAATAATGAATACCCTCTACATAACTGATTTAACTCTATTACTAGGTTATACTATACAGACCTTAGTAGCTTATTACTGCTAATGACTGATACAGTAATACCATACGAGACGCTTGTAGAGGCTGTAACTACTGACACTACTACTAATCAACTGAATGTTTTATCAAAGCGATGGAGGCTTAACCACCTCTATGCTATAAAGCCTAAAGAGACTCCACTAGAGCCTATGTCACTAAACTTTGCACAACAGCAAGTTATGTACAAGTTTAGACACAATAAAAAAATAATATTAAAATCCAGACAGCAAGGTATTTCTACACTATATGTAGCTTATAACCTAGACTCATGTATCTTTCTAGACAACTACCATGCAGGTATTCAGTCTTATGGTAGGGATGAGAGTGCTAAGCTATACAAGCGAGCTCTTATTATGTGGAATAACTTTCCAGAGCAGATAAAGACGGAGCTAGGACTGAAGCTGATTGCCTCTTCTACTACATCAGGGTTGGAGTTCTCCAACGGCTCTAGCTTGAAGATAGGTAACTTTAGAGGGGATACACTAGACAGTCTCCATGTGTCTGAGCTTGCTAAAATATCTAAGAAGTATCCAGAGAAGGCAAACGAGCTTAAAACTGGAGCGTTTCAGGCGGTAGCAGTTAATAATATAATTACTATAGAAACTACAGCAGAAGGAGAGATAGGACTGTTTCCTGAGATATGGAAAGACTCTATAGCACTGGTAGATGCTGGGATACCTCTAACTCCTCTAGACTTTCAGCCTATATTCCTAAGCTGGATGGATGACCCTGACTGTACTCTAACACTACCTGACCCTATAGGAGATACACCTCAGCTACATGAGTATATGAAGGACTTAGAAGATGAGTTTACAGTAGATATAGACTTACCTACTATACAGCACCACTCCACTAATAGAGATAAAGCTCCTATGACTCTAACTCAGATACAAGTAAACTGGTTAGTACCTAAGCTACGGGAACTAGGCTCAGATTTCAATAGAGAGTATCCCGCTACACCTAGAATGGCATTTGCTCAGTCTGTAGAAGGTACTTACTTCCAGAAGCAGTATGAGGTACTTAAGCAGGAGAATAGGATACAAGAAGTATTACATAATACTCAATATCCAGTGTACTTAAGCTGGGATATAGGCGTGAATGATGAAGGAGTGCTTCTAGTATGGCAGGTATATAACAATACTATTTATTTACTAGATGAGTATCATGCTACTGGAGAAGGAGTGCCTCACTTCCTAACCATATTAGTGAAGATGGGCTTTACTAACATAGCTAGGCATATATTTCCACATGATTTGGCTGTCAAGGAGTGGGGTAGTGGTAGAACTAGGATAGAATCACTATCTGAACTAGGTGTTAACAATATAGACCTACTTCCTAGGTTAAGCTTCGGAGATTCTATAGCAACAGCTAGAAGTATGCTATTAAGTAACCTTATAATCTCTACTAAGTGTAGACAGACTATAATTGCGGTGCAGAATTATAGGAAAAAGAAGGATGAGAAGCTAGGTGTATATCTAGATACAGATGTGCATGATATACACTCTAACTACATGGCGGCATTTAGATATGGAGCTCAGGGGCTTAGTACTCACATGGTTGAATTCTCAAAACCTATAACTCAGCATAGAAATATACATGATACAGAAGATGATTATGGTATGGCATTGTAATTCTACTACTATGACCCTAACAGAAAGTAGTAATCATCTGATAGAGTTTGAGAGGGTCTGATTTAGCTAAAATAGGCTATAATTGCTTAGATATGACTGAGTTTAACTAGGTATTTTAGATAATATCTGTCACATTCTAGCACACTCTAATGTAACTAGAGTTTAACTAGCGGTATCAAGTAACAGTAATTAGGTTAATTCATTCCCTCTTCCGTACTTGTGTACTTCCATACCGCTAGTTAAGTTATAGTTTATCTAGGTAGTAAATAGCGGAGCCGACATACTCCTTCCTTGCTACTACCTAGATAAGCTATAATAGCTAATACAATACAAGGATTTATTATGGAACACCTCAACACAGAGACTCCTGCTAATACACAAGCTGGAGATACACCTACAAAGCAGGAAGGTGAGACTCAAGCTAACTATGAGACACGATACAAAGAGGCACAGGCTTGGGGTACTAAGACTAGCCAAGAAAATGCTAGGCTTAGAGCTGAGAATGAAGCTCTTAAAGAAGTCGTACCTTCAGTGGTAACACTAAATCTCTCTGGAGATGTGCAAGAAGAGCTGGATACTCTACTAGATACTGACCCAGATGCTTGGAGAAGTAGAATGAACTCGCTGGAGGCTGATGCTAGGAAAGACCTAGACAGTAGGATTGAAAAAGCACAAGCCACTGCACTAGAGAAAACCGAGCTGGCTCTTAGAGAACGAGTGCTAGATGCATTTGTAACTAATCCTGATACTGTACTTACTACTGCCTCACTAGATGAGATACCAGTACGAATACAGAACAAGCTAGAAAAAGGTGAGATTACCTTTGAAGAGTTTCTAGGGGAGGCAGATACTTACCTGAAGACTGGTAAAGTAATAGCTAATCCTACTACTCCTCAAAGCCCTAATCTCGACAATGCAGGTAAAGGTACTCCTACTCTTACAGAGGATGGAGCTACTGCCTCATACGGAGAAGCTATTTTTTAATAGTTTCTAATAATTATAATGGAGGGCAAATATGCCAACAGCTAAAGTTAGTTATACAAGTAAACTAAAGCGTAATACATGGTTCAAAGATGGTTTGCTACAAGAAGCAAGCCAATCATTCTGGCAACCATACACAGGTAGTTCTAGTGATGCTATTATCTATCAGAGAACAGATACAAGTTGTTCAACTGGACATACAGTAGTATTTGATTACAGTGGTAAGCTTACTGGTAAAGGTTATAGAGGTGATGACTATACATATGGTCGTGGAGAAGTTAAGAGAAAGTTCAGTGGTATTCTAGCAGTAGAGCAGTTTAGTCACTTTGTAGATAATGGTAGTGCATTTGATGGTTGTGATATTGATGACCTCTCTTCTACAGCACATACTGATTCTAGAGGTAAATTAGCTGACTTGCTTATTAGACATAAAGATCAATCAATCTTTGATGTACTTCAAGGGTGTACTGGTAAACCAATGTCACATATCTACTACTTGAATAACACATTTGAGTACAATGACTTGATTTATATTGAAAATGCTATTAAGAAAGGTACTGGTCTTGTCAAGGCTAATGCTAATGGTATTGTAAGTACAGATAAAGCTACTAGAAGAGCTCCACTAAGCCCTTGGAAAACAGAAGGTAAGAAGAAGCTTAATGTAACTGTTGTAGATACATATATGGCTACTAAGCTTAAAGCTGACCCTAAGTACCAGACTATTATTATTAATGCGGATGTTAGAGGAAACAATAACAGAGCACTTGATATGACAATAGGTAAACTAGGACAAGTTGTATATGTAGAAGCTCCTGCGTTCTTTGGAACTACAGAAGGTGAAGGTGTATTTGATATTATCTCTGACTCTACTATTGAGTATGCAGGTCTTAGAATGTATGCTACTGATGATACTGGTGCTATCTACTGGGAAGGTCAAGACAAGTTCTATGCCGCAGAAGATGCTATTGCCGCAGGTACAGCAGGAGCTGGCGAGAAGATATACTCAAGAGGACTACTACTAGGTGGCGGTGCAGGACAAAGTGCATGGGGCAAGATGCCTGAATATACTATGGCTGACCCTAGTGGCGGGCATGAGTTTGTTACTGAGACTGCTGTTAAGTACTGGTACAATGCTCAGAAAACACATCTTACTATCGAGAATGGTACTAAGTATCAGGGCAGAGTAGATGATATTGACTATGGTGTAATTGCTGTAGATATGCTACACGCATAAGGAGGTAGGATATGACTGATATTCAATGGAAATATAGAAACACAGACCTAAGAGGTGTCTCAGTAGCTACTGCTGAGATTACAGTAGATGATGTAGCTGGAGGAGAAGTAGACTTTACAGTTACTACTATTCCAGTAGGAAGCGTTATCTCAGATATGACAGTAGTACTTGAGGCTGTTAATGTAGCTGAGAAGTTTACTGTAGAGATTGCAGGTTCTCAGCCTCTTATTAGTCTAGCTGTAGATGAGCAGGCAGGCACAAAGCTAGTTACTGAGATGCCTGAGCTAGTAGTTACTGAAGATGCTAGAGTAGAAGTTAAAGGTGTTGATACCTTTACAGCAGGTAGAATCGTTATTATGGTTCAATTTGTACGCTTTGATGTAGTGAATGGGGATAGAGTAAGAGCTAAGGCAGTGTAATGATCGCCTTAGTATCCTATATAAGAGAGTTCCTAGATGACCTAGATGGAGACAGATGGAGTGACTCTAGGATACTTTATCTTATTAATCGATCTCAGCAAGATATTGCTAAGAGAACTAGGATACTTAGAAAGATATACCAATTTGGTACACGGCTAGAGCAGAGTAAGTATAGGCTACCTAGCGACCATATAGAGACTACATTAGTAATGCTCAATGGTTGCGAGTTGCCTTTCAGAACACATGATGAGACTATGGCTTGTGGTTGTACTACTTGTGGTGTAGGGAGACCTAGATACACAATGCTAGACAAACATGAGAGAGATACTCTTATCATATGCCCTGCTCCAGCTACTTCTAATTCAGTAGAGTACAGAGCTACTACTATATATGGTATACATACCACTGATGCTACAACAACTTATGGAGTTACTCTAAACGCACAAGTACCAGTTATCAATACTGAGCTACTAGGCATACTTAGAGAAATAGTAGATGATGATATGTTGCTAAAGATACACTACATAGCTAAACCTAAAAACCTAGACTCCATACATGATACTTTGGAGATAGATGAAGAGGATGCTATAAAGTATTATGTATGTGGTCACTTACTTAGAGCTGATAAAGATAGT
>Ga0256844_10000155_pt1 | contig 28201 bp, 28 predicted proteins | sample MusselsmetaG_FD_189100 | JGI IMG/M metagenome (GOLD analysis project Ga0256844, IMG submission 189100) | Mussel associated microbial communities from hydrothermal vent at the East Pacific Rise, Pacific Ocean - Mussels | ecosystem: Host-associated > Mollusca > Shell > Unclassified ... | reverse complement strand
TTTTGATAAGAACATAACCGCCATAAAACATAGACCAATAAGGAATCCCAACCAGGGTTTTTCCTGCAAAATAGTGATAAACCAGAGTGAATTTCCCATAGTCCTTCCTTAAAAAACATATGCTACTATACAATAGCTAGAATATTTGATCATATACTTCCTTACACCATATCTCGGTAATATGCATCACATAAAAGCATATCCATCTGCTCTATTCTAGGCTCTATTATTTATTGCCGAGAACAGAAAAATGACTCACGTTTACCACTACTATCTTGTGCCTGCAATTGTCTTTTGCATCAGCTTACTACTGTTTGCCTGTGATAATACAGCAAAATCTAATATAGCAACACAGGAGCCTGAACTTCTCCAATTTGCCGAACAGGGTCAACTCAATAAAATTAATGCTCTGCTCAAATTAGGAGAAAAAGCTGATACCACCAATAGCTGCCACTGGACCGCATTAATGAAAGCCGCCCAATACGGTCATCTGGATATTGTAAAAAGCCTGCTCAAGCACGGTGCCCTGATCGATCAAACCGACAAAGGCGGCTATAGTGCCTTATTATTGGCAGCATCACGAAATCATGATGATATCGTATCTTATCTTATTGAACAGGGTGCAGATATTAATCTTCAGGAAAAAACAATGGGCTGGAGCGCCCTGATCTGGGCCACCAAGTTAAATTATCAACGTACCGTAAAGGCTTTATTAGAACATCATGCCGATACCCAGTTAACTGACTGGCAGCATAATACAGCCCTTATGTGGGCAAAAAAAATACACGCCAGTGATATCATCAGTCTATTACAGACAAACACCAGTTAATTCTTTAGTGTTTTACTTGGTTATTGTTTTCTGCTATTATAAACTGCTGCTGAAATCAAATGACGTTCACCTACATGGACATCCTTGTATCTTACAGATAAATTGAACTTTATTAAAAATTAGCACTCTATTACAAAGAGTGCTAAAATCTGCACCTGAATTATATATTATGGCACAGTCCAATCATTTTATGCTTTACAAACTTGAATAAAAGTACGTATCCATTGTGACAGACTCCATAAAGAGGAATATTATATGACTACGAAATCTTTAGCTATACCCTTAGCGGTCCCAACAGGCAGCCTTGATAGTTATATCAGTGCGGTTAACTCGATCTCTATGCTTACTGCTGAAGAAGAAGCATCTCTGGCTCAACAGGTAAAAGAAGGCAGTGATCTTGATGCAGCACAACGAATGATTATGTCTCATTTGCGTTTTGTAGTGCATATCGCCCGTGGCTATCGCGGTTATGGCCTGCCTCAGGGTGATTTAATTCAGGAAGGCAATATTGGTTTAATGAAAGCAGTTAAGCGCTTTGATCCCGATAAAAAAGTACGCTTGGTTTCTTTTGCTGTGCATTGGATAAAAGCAGAAATACATGAATACATTCTACGCAACTGGCGTATTGTAAAAATTGCCACAACTAAAGCGCAACGTAAATTATTTTTTAATCTGCGTCGTAAGAAAAAACGTCTGGGCTGGTTTTCTGACGAAGAAGTCCATACGGTAGCAGAAGAGCTAGGTGTGACTACCAAAGATGTCCTGCAGATGGAAGCTCGTTTAACCTATCAGGATAATGCCTTTGACGGTTATGACGAGGAAGATAATGAAAATACTCCTGTTATTCCAGCGAACTATCTGGAGTCTGCAGAGCCATCTCCAGAGCAGGCAGTAGTCACTGCTGATACCAAAAAAAATCAGTCTGACCTACTATATTCCGCCCTGGCAACTCTGGATGATCGCAGCCGTGATATTGTTTCACAACGATGGCTTAATGATGACAAACAGACACTGCAGGAACTTGCGGGTAAATATGACATTTCTGCTGAACGTGTTCGCCAGCTGGAAAATAATGCTATGAAAAAACTCAGAGCGTCTATGGTTGCTTAAGAATGGTTGCTTAAAAATGCTTGCCTAAAACAGTTTTTTAAAGACCTGGTGCCTCTAAGCACTAAAAAAAGGCCTGTTCACTGAGCAGGCCTTTTTTGTTTTAAAGCTTTACTGTGCAGGAACCCGTCTGATCTCAACTTCAATAGGAGGCTCTGGAGCAGCTTCTACCGGAGCCTGGTATTGGTTATAGCCCTGATAGGGATTTCCATAAGGGTTGCCATAGCCGCCATAAGGATTGCCATAATAACGGTTATAATTATTGTTATTACCCCAGTTCCATGGGGCATTGTTGCCACCCCAACCATTGCCACTGCCATTACCAAAATTCCACGGCGCATTATTTCTACCCCAACCGTTACCACCTCTGCGATTATTATTACCCCATGGACCACTATTCCACGGGCCATCATTCCAATTTTGATTCCAACTCGGACCATTACCGCCACCCCAGTTCCAGGGTGAATTATTACCACCCCAACCATTGCCATTACCACTACCATTACCAAAATTCCAGGCTGATGCAGACATTGCTACAGTCATCAATGATGCAGCCACTATTAATTTTGTTAGTTTTTTCATAGAACACCCCTTATAAAAAACATTGAATTGATTTAATTTTCCCCTAAGCAATAATACTAGTCATTTTTTTCTGCTTTGTCTGCTTTATCCTCTTTATTTTTTTCTTCACCATGTTCCGCAGCAGCATTTTCCTCCACATCACTTTTTTTCTGTATTAAATCATCATCCATTAAAATCCGATGAGCATCGCCCTCGAAGTCATCAAATTGTCCTGATTTAATTGCCCAGAATAATATTACCACCAGAATAAGACCAATAATAATCATACTGGGGATTAGTGCGTATATTACATCCATAGCTTTTTCCTGCATTATTTATCTTTAAAGCGCCAGCGTATCCGTGCAGCATTTGCGATCACCAATAACGAACTCAGGGGCATTGAAACAGCGGCAACCAGTGGCGTGATCATTGCCGCCATTGCCAATGGTACCATGATTACATTATAGACAATTGATATAGTGATATTTTGTTTAATCGTTGTCAGAGTTGCCCGCGATAACTCTGCGGCCAGGGGAATTTTTGCTAATTCTCCATTCACCAGAATAACATCGGCACTGTCAATAGAGACATCAGTCCCCGAGCCCATAGCAATGCCGACATCAGCTCGGACTAATGCCGGTGCATCATTGATACCATCACCAACCATCGCGATTAATACGCCTTGTTGTTGCTTTTGTTGAATAACCTTATCTTTTTCTCCGGGCAACACCTCGGCAATAACATCTTCAATACCCAACTTTTCTGCCATATAATCAGCAACTTCCTGTTTATCACCACTTAGAAGTGACAATTGATAGTTCTGCTCCTGCATTTGTTGAATAATTTGCATAGCATCGGGTCGTAATTTATCTTCTATAACAAAGGCACTGAGCATTTCATCACTCAGCCAAGCATAAACCACATTACTGCCACTGCGTTGATAGTCCGCCATAGTTTGTTCTAAACTAGCACTTAATGATAAAAAATCAGCAGACTTTGAACTCGTTTCTGCTATGATTTTTTTTATCCACAATAATGAGCCCACAGCAATGGTCTGTCCTTGATACTCAGCCTTAATACCTGCTCCTGGAAACACCTTAATTTCTGCTAGAGGCAGTTTTTTATTCAGCCTATAGTGTTGAGCAAAATTAACTATAGCCCGGGCAATTGTATGCTCTGAGTGGGCCTCCAGTGAATAACTTAAATGAATAATTTTTTGCTCCAGGGTATTCAGTTTGCCAGCAATATCCTCATGAATTTCAACGTGTTTTATCTGCTGCTGCCCGGCATCGTCAGGTAGGGCATAATAGAGATTACTCAGCAACATTTTTCCCTGAGTTAAAGTACCGGTTTTATCGAAAACAAAATTTCTGATTGAAGATAATATTTCCAGCACCGCTCCATGTTTTACCAACACCCCCATTCTTGCTCCTACACCTGTGGCAACCGCTATTGCCATAGGTGTAGCCAGGCCAAAAGCACAGGGACAGGTGATAATCAATACCGATGTAGCAGCCATCAAGGCCACTTCTATATTGTCATCGAACCAGAAAATAAATGTAATAGAGGCCAGAAGCAGGGTAATCGAGACAAACCAGGGAATGATGCGATCTGCTGTACATTGTATTGGTGCTTTTGTTGATTGTGCCTGATCAACCAGTTGAATAATTTTGCCTAAGGCAGTATTTTTCAGAGTTTTATTCACCTGAATAGTCAGCACACCCTCTTTATTTGTTGTCCCTGCAGATACACTATCACCGGTAAATTTTGCTCTGGGTACATATTCACCGGTGAGCATGGATTCATCAATGACACTCTCTCCACTAATGATGACTCCATCAACGGGTATTTTTTCACCGGCCCTAACCAGTACTTTATCATATTGTTTAAGTGTCCTTACCGGTACAAAAATAATATCATCTGCTTTTATTAAGCTGGCAATTTTAGGCTGTAGATCAAGCAGACGTTGTGAAGATTGCACCGCCAGCCGTTTGGACATCGCTTCAAGATAACGTCCGGTCAGGATAACAAATATAAAATTCACTACCGTATCAAAATAGACATGCGCTATTGCTGAACCGCTGAGCACGACATAACATGAATAAATATAGGTAATCGTCGCACCGATAGCGATAGGCAAATCCATAGTAAGATGACGATTAATCAGCCCGGTTATAGCACCACGATAGAAGGGATAACCGGAATATATTAAGGTAGGGGTTGCCAGGCCAAGTCCCAGCCAGTAAAACAGGTTCTTAAAGTTGCCCTCATCTGCTCCAGCATACAGGGCAATTGAAATCCACATCAGATTCATTGCTGCAAAACCGGCAAATCCCAGGCGCAATAGTAATTGTCGATTATATTTTTTTATTTGTCCTTCAGCTGCTTCCGGATCATAGGGTACTGCGGCATAGCCAATTTGCCCTAAATAATGTAATAAGGCTGATAATTTTATTTTTTTATTATCCCATTTCAACCGTAGTTTTTTGGCACTTAGATTGACATTGGCTTCCAGCACTCCAACCTCATCGGCCAGGCGACGTTCAATTAACCAGACACAGGCGGCACAATGAATGCCTTCAACTAATAAATGGATCTCACGTATATTAGCCGAACAATCAACAAATTCAGACTGAATCTCGTCCAGATCATATATTTCCAGCTGCTTATCAATTTCTGGTGGCGGCTGCAAGGTCTCACCATCTGAGGTTCTATCATAAAAACCCTGCATGCCCGCACCATAAATTGTTTCACATACTGTTTGACAACCATGACAACAAAAATGCATTTGCTTTTTATTAATGGTGCTGGTGATTTGATCACCCTCTGGCAGCGGCAGATGACAATGAGCGCAATATTCCGGATGATTAACCACTGCTACAAATTACTTTGCATTAACAAACAATGCCTGAGCATAATTAACTTCAACACCATCAATAACAGCGCTGGCAACTAAGTCCCACTTACCCTTGGCAGAAAAAGTCATTGTTGTTTGATAGCCTTGTTTAGCATGCGCTAAAAGCATAGGCTGAGAAAAATCAAGTTTTGAACTGGAAGGTCTATAGGCATAGAGAGTTATATGTTCTACCGATGCTAAATGATCCTGTTTATTATTAATTATAAAGGTGATTGTTGCAGGCTGATTAGCGACTACTTTAGGCAAAATAAAACGCGTTTTCCATTGCTCATTGTTTTGCATTTTTTTATGAATGTTTTCTTCATAATCCTGCCCTCGCTCATAAAAATCATCGGCTACCAGCCCGGGAAAATCGTTAATTGACTGCATGATCATATAGGCATTGACTGCCAGTACTGTTAGTACCAGCAATAACCAGCCAATCACCCAGGGGCTCTTATACCAGGTTTGTTTATTATTTGCTTTTTGTTCATTTATTTCTGACACACAATTACCTATTAGTAAAATTTGTTAATGTTTTGGCCCGATAAAAACACTTTCACGGTTGCTCTGGTAATCCTGACCTGTTGCATCTTTACCTTTAACATTAAAGATAATTGCCTGTGATCTTTCTTTAAGATTTTTCCTCGGAACCTTGACAAATATAGTCACCGGAGTCACTGTTCCATGGGCAGCGACAATTTCTTTTTCTGGTCCAATCATTTTCAAACCGTTAAATTCATCCTGATTTTTAATGAATATTGTCACCGGTATATCTTCATTCATTTTATTCAATACTTTCAGCGTGTAACGATTTTGAATCGTACCATCACTTTGGGTAACAAATAAGGGTTGTCTGGCATGAATCACTTTAAGCTCTAATGATTCCATGCCACTGAGCCCAAAAATCACCCCTAATATTGATATTATTAAAATCATACTATAAACCCAGACTCGTGGACGCTTTAGTAAGGGCTTTTCCTGTTTGCCCATAATGCCATCCCAGGAGGCATACTTGATCAGCCCGGTGGGTTTATTAATTTTTTCCATCACGGCATCACAGGCATCAATACATAAGCCGCACATAATGCAGCCTTCCTGTTGCCCGCCACGAATATCAACACCGGTAGGACAGACTGCCACACACTGATTACAGTCAACACAATCACCCTGATCCGCTGCTGCAGGTTTGCCTTTTAATAGTCGTCCACGTTTTTCACCACGTTTCACATCATAGCTGGGTACAATAGAAGTATCGTCAATCATAACAGCTTGAATACGAGCATAAGGGCAAAGCCAGAAGCAGGCTTGTTCACGTAAAAAACCGGCCAGAAACATGGTGCCCGCAATAAACATAAAGACGGTAATATAGGCTGTTGAAGAGGCTTTTAAAGTAAACAAGTCATACCACAAATCATAGGCATCCGTAAACCAGGCAACAAAGCTAATCCCCGTTAGCATAGAAATTAACAGCCAGAGTGAATATTTTTTAGCACGGATAATAAATTTCTTCATATCCATTTTGGCTTTATCCAGTTTACGTCGCTTAGCTGGGCCGCCTTCAATTTTATCTTCAATCCAGGTAAATACATCTGTCCATACTGTTTGAAAACAGAAGAAACCACACCACACTCGACCAGCAAGCGCCGTCACAACGGCCAGTAAAATTGCAAAAAATAGCAGAATAAATGACAACATCCATAAATCCTGAGGTAGGAGTGTCAAATTAAAGATATGAAATTGACGGTTAGGTATGTCCAGCAAAACTGCCTGACGTTCACCCAGACGTAGGTAAGGCCCGATAAAAAATATAATCCAGGTCAGATTTGACAACCATTTTAAATTTCGAAATTTGCCACCCATCCGTTTTGCATGAATTTTAACATCACCCACATTTATCGTATGTTCATGCGCCTCTGCATAAAGTTCTTCAATTGTTTGTTCATGGATTTGTTTTTCAGACATAGTTGATTCTTCTCTGATTAAGCTTCATTTATGTGACCGTGTTATTGTCAGTCCCTTGCCACTACCTCTTAAATTATACGTAAGTATAAAGTAGACATTATAAACTACATTAGCAAGTTATAAGTAACTTATGTTACATAATTTTCTGCCAACTTAATTTGTGCAAAAAAAAAGAGAGGCTAACCTCTCTCTTTTTTTTACAGCTTTAGATCGTACTAATCATCACTGTGATCTGTGTTAATTTTCTTTATAGCTAAAATAGCGATATAGACAAAAATCACTACACAAATGACTACAGCACCAATTGATCCATAAAATACAGCATCATTCATTTTGAACACCTCTATATTAAAATGACTAAGTTCACATCGAAACTAGTGTTTCAATAAAACTCTCTGCTAAAGCTTTATCATAGCCTTTTTACCTCTGTGCTCAGTTGATTCATATCACTAAAATTAAGAATTCAAATCAACTGAATGCAGAAATAAAACCGATGCTATAAATTATTTACCACCACCAAACTTATAAACATAAACAGCCATCTTCTTAATATCAGTATCAGACAGTTTACCTTTAAATGAAGGCATTTCTGCATTTCTGGTTTTAGCATCACCCGCAGCATTAACACCATGAGTAATGGTTTGTTTAACACTGGCCAGTTGATCATCCGCAGAAAAACGCCAGATGCTATCAGTCAGGTTAGCAGAACCTAAAGCTGCCATACCTTTAGCATCCATACCATGACAGGCAAAACAGGCTTTGGACTGAAAAAGAGCTTTACCTTGCTCATCTGATTTACCTTCACTTAAACCAACGACATAGTTGGCCAGAGTGTCAATTTCAGCTTCTGACAAAGTAGCAGCATGAGCAGTCATCATGCCCTTTCTACCATTAGTAATGGTTGTCTGTATTTGCTCAATAGTACCACCGTATAACCAGTCATCATCTGCCAGTACTGGAAAACCTGCGTTACCTGATCCTCCGGCTCCATGACAAGCTGAACAATTGTCACCAAAAATCACCTTGCCTGAATGTTCTACATAAGTAGATAAATCTTCATCAGCAAGAATTTCTTTAGCCGACATTGTCGCTAGTTTATCTTCATAAGGCTTACGAATTTCTTCAACAGTGGCTAAATCAGCTCGGTATTCACCAATTGCGGTCCAACCAGTCAGGCCTTTGGTAATACCACCTTTGATAACACCACCATCAACACTTTCACCTTTATTATAGTCATCAAACATGGGTATCATTGGATAGATAAGCCCATAGCCGATAATAAAAGCAATACTAGCGTACCAGGCCATCATCCACCAGTTTGGCGGCGGGTTGGATAATTCTCTAAGATTATCATCCCAAATATGCCCAGTATTACCTTCGTCTGGAAAAGGATTATGTTCCGACATTATTTTTTCTCCGTATTTGTGGGTTCATCATCCAAAATCATAAACCGTTGTTGCTCCAGTTTATTCTTGTTTTTTGGACGAAAAACATAGAAGTAAGCAATGACCATAAGGACAAATGTCACTGATGTAATGATCAGTCCTGCCCAGTCATGTGATGTCATTGCACTCCAGTCAGTATAGAAATAACCTTGTGCATGCTCTACATTGTCACTCGCAGAGCTATTACTCACGATATACTACTCCTTCCTGAAATTTAATCATTGTTCCAAGTACCTGCAGATAAGCAACCACTGCTTCCATTTCAGTTTTACCTGTAATAGAAGAAGCGCTATCAATATCTGCATCAGTATAGGGAACACCCACAGTTCTTAAACCACGCATATGTGCTTTCATTGTCTCGCCGTCAACCGTATTTTCCAGGAACCAGGGATAATTTGGCATAACAGACTCAGGCACAACTGAACGTGGTGCTTTCAGATGTTGAATGTGCCATTCATCAGAGTATTTTCCGCCTAAACGAGCCAGATCAGGTCCGGTACGTTTTGAACCCCATTGAAACGGATGATCATACATTGACTCTGAAGCCAGAGAATAGTGACCATAACGCTCTTTCTCATCACGAAAAGGGCGAATCATCTGTGAGTGACACAAATAGCAGCCTTCACGTTGATAAATATCACGACCGGCTAATTCCAGAGGTTTCAGAGGACGTACCCCATCACCTTCTTTCCAGTCATCAAGCGATTTATCACCTCTATCCCAAACAACACCGGGGATATTTTTCGCAGGTAATGCACTATCAAGATAGAATAAGGGCACAATTTCTACTAAACCTGCAACCGAGACGGTAAGGAATGTTAAAAAGGCAAACAGCCAGACATTACGCTCTGCCTTATCCTGTAAACCAGTTGGTTGTACTTTTGTATTTGACATGGGCAACTCCTCCTTACGCCGCTACAGCAGCAGTTTGTGCCGCCTTAACTGAACCTTCACTCTTAGCTTTCAGCACAGTCATAATAATATTAAACAGCATAATGATTGCGCCTAGCAGGAATATACCACCACCAATCGCACGCATAGCATAGTAAGGGTGCATCGCTTCCACACTTTCTGCGAAAGTGTAAGCTAAAGTGCCATAATCATCATAAGCACGCCACATCAGGCCTTGCATGATACCTGAAACCCACATGGCAACCACATAAATTACCGTACCAATAGTGGCTGTCCAGAAATGCATATTAATTAATGCTTTGGAGTAAATAGGAGTATGGAAAATTTTAGGTACCATGTGATATAAAGCACCAATACCGACCATTGCAACCCAGCCTAAAGCACCGGAATGTACATGACCAATAGTCCAGTCAGTGTAGTGAGAAAGTGCATTTACAGTCTTAATAGACATAATGGGACCTTCAAAGGTAGACATTGCATAGAATGCTAAAGACATAATTAAGAAACGTAAAACGTAGTCATTACGTAGCTTATCCCAGGCACCTGATAAAGTCATCATACCGTTAACCGCACCACCCCATGAAGGGATAATCATCGCGATTGAAACTGCAGCACCTAAAGATCCGGTCCAGTCAGGAAGCGCTGTATACTGAAGATGGTGAGCACCTAACCATACATAACCGAACATAAGAGCCCAGAAGTGAATCACTGATAAACGATAAGAGAAAACAGGACGATTTGCCTGTTTAGGAACGAAGTAGTACATAATACCAAGGAAGCCTGCTGTCAGATAAAAACCAACCGCATTATGTCCCCACCACCATTGAATCATGGCATCCTGAACACCTGAGTAGGCGGAATATGACTTAAATAAACCTACTGGGATTGCTGCACTATTAACCACATGCAACAGGGTGATCATAATCATCATACCCATGAAGAACCAGTTAGACACATAAATATGTGATGTCTTACGAGTCGCGATAGTCATCATAAAATTAAACATGAAGGATAACCAGACCACAGCAATTGCCAGGTCAATTGGCCATTCAAGCTCAGCATACTCTTTAGACTGAGTGATTCCCAGAGGAAGAGTGATAACAGCAGAGACAATAATAAGATTCCAGCCAATAAAGGTAAACCATGCTAACTTGTCGCTCCATAGTCTTACCGCACAGGTACGTTGCACTGTATAAAAGGCTGTTGCCATCAAAATACAGCCACCATAGGCAAAAATCACCGCATTGGTGTGTAAGGGTCTCAGTCGACCAAATGATAGATAAGGCGAATCAAAGTTGAGCACCGGCCATGCCAATTCTGAGGCAATATATACCCCAACAGTCGCGCCAACTACTAAGTAGACGGCGGTCATTACGGCAAACCAGCGAACAACGTCGAAGTTATACTTCTGCTCCGCTGCAGCTTCTTCCATAGTGTTCTCCACAATTATTTGTTACAAAAAATTACCAAAAAATTTACAGTTCCTCTCTTTTGTGGTCAACAGCACCCAAGGAGACTTCTGTGGTGCTATTTTGCCTTTTTTCCTAATAAGTATCAATGATTTCTAATATAAAAAAGTGTCAAATGACACTATTTTTACTAAAAGACAGATAAAGACAGTACATAACCTTATATTTTACAAGGTCTTTTTATTGATTTAACCATGGAATTAAAAAAAAAATTTTCAGGAGGATTTTAGCGGATGTTTTATACACTGAATCATGCAGCTAAGCTGCATTTATATCAATAAATCTAGCTGGAGATCAACTCAATACCGACAAATTTTTGTAATGCGTTAAGACTTTTTATTGTTATTATTTTACCGTCCAGTTGAATAAGCTGACCTTGCTGTAGCTTCTTAAATAATCGAATCACTGTTTCTTTGGACAAACCAAGAAAGTCCGCAATATCGGTACGGGTCATATTTAATTTAAACCCGGTACTGGAATAACCACTATTCTGGTAGCGCCAGGCCAGATTAAGCACAAAAGCCGCTATTTTCTCTTCCGAATTTATATTGCCATGCATCAGCATAGACGATTTTTGTATATTAATAAGTTCCTGACTCACTACTTTCATTAACCGCCCTTGTACTTCTGGTATTTGTGAAGCAATATCATTGAGCGTTTCTTTACCAATTTCACATAAATAAAGATCTTCCAGAGCACGGGCACTATAGGCATAGCGACCTTCATTGAGCGAACACACATCAATTAACTCACCAGGAATGCGAAAGTCGATTACCCGATCATTACCCTTAACCTGGGTAATTAACTTGACTGAACCGGCTGATATAGCAAAAATCAGTTCTGCCTTTTCCCCTTGTTGGAACACCATTTCCCCACGTTTAAAAAAATGCCGGCGATTAACCATTTTACCGGTAAAATCATAGCTATGCTCGCCAACATTAACCGGTGAGCACAGTGGTGACAGGTGGCAATTGTCACAGGCAACATAATCTGGCTCAGTTTTATTACTCATCTGTCTGCTTATTAGTATGTTCAATGGTGGCCAGCACGCTTTGCCTTAAACGGTCAAAGTCCGCCGTGGGTATATACTGCAGCACCTCTTTACCTTTTTCGCTATAGGAAATCACCAGGCCTTTCTCAGGATATAACCAGAATTGAGTATTTTCATCCAGCTTCAGGGTTTCCTTTGGCTGGCCAAAACGGCGTTTAAGCAGTTCTGCTTCCACATTGGATTTAGGAATATAGGTTAGTGAACGAATAATACGACTATTAAAATACTGAGCCAGATCGTCAACAGGGTATTTAATAGTGCGTGAGGTTTGAATCTCCGGCTTGCCTGAATTTTTTTTCAGATAATCACGATCCAGACCATCAACATCCAGTTCCAGCAACACCTTGGCTCTCAGGCCCGAAATATTCACCCGTATAAAATAAGCTTCCAGACTAATACTATCATCCTGATTTTCAAACCAGGCCATATCGTATTCACTTTTTAATACCTTAACCGCATCACCCAGTGTTGCCTGGCCGATATCCAGATCGAATACATGTAGTGTATGTTCATTAACGACAGTGATCTGCCAGGGGAGATTATTGACGCGCACAGTGCCGTCAGATTGTGGTGTCAGCATTTGCTGATAAAACCAGTAACCCGAAAAAAATAAAGCTAAAACAATAATTAATGTAGTGGGCTTAAACACCGGATCATCAAACCTCTTTAAATAAGAAATAATCGCCAAGTATAATTAATTTACTCTCAAATAGACAATTTTATCTCAAAGTTCAAAGTATTATAGTTTCAGCCCGATAGCACCAAAAGCTTGTTCTTCAGACAATTGTACCGCAGAGATATGAGGTAGCACACCTAGCAAAGGAGCATTTATTCGACAATTTAAAGCATCTATATTGTCTCTTTGATAGAGCATGGCAGGTTCATTATCATTGTGCATCATATTCGCCACCCAGCCCGCAATCGTTAAACCACTTTGTTCAATCGCCTGAGCAGTTAATAGTGCCTGATTAATACAGCCCAAACGCATTCTCACCACTAGAATGACTGGAAAAGCCAGTAATTTGGCCAAATCAGCAAGCGATTGCCGTTCATTTAAAGGTACCAGCCAACCACCCACACCTTCAACCAATACATAGTCTGCCTTCTGCTGGTATTGGGCAATGGCACTGGTTATTTTATCCAGATCAATTTTTATACCCGCCTGTTGGGCGGCAATATGTGGTGCAATAGCAGGTGCAAATGCATAAGGATTAATAGTTTCATAATCCAGAGAGATATTGCTTGCTGCAATTAATTGCAGCGCATCATCATTTCTTAAACCATCATCACCAGGCTGACAGCCACTGGCAACAGGCTTAAAAGCTAAAGTTTTATAGCCCATATTCGACCAATAATGCAATAATCCGGCACAGACAAAGGTTTTACCTGCATCCGTATCTGTGGCCGTAACAAAAAATGCTTTCATTAATGACAGACTCTTAACGTAAGGTGCTTTTTAGCTGTGCCAGTGAAATTGACGTGCCATCGGACTGGCTTAACTGCATGGGGGTTTGCGGATTCCAGGCATGCCCATAGAGTACTTCATAGGTCAGCGGTAAGCCCTGTTCATTACGATATTGCTCATAGGCATCATACATTGCCTGCAGGCGTTTTTTACCGGTAAGTGCGGTTTCACGCCCCTGATTCTGATTATGTGCACCAACGGCTTTTAACTCAAGCAATAATTGTTTGACTGACTGATAATTCAACACAATAGTATCATTATCCATAACCGGGTTTTCCAGTCGAACCTGTGACATAACGTCACCCACTGCATGCATATCCATAAACTGGTTAACATGTACCTTATCACTGACCGCTGCCCAGCTGGCTCTCAATTCATAGAGTGTTTGCCTGCCTAAAGAAGTAAACATTAATAAACCACCTGGTTTCAGCACCCGGCGAATTTCATAAAATAGCGCCGCTAAATCTGTACACCACTGAATTGTCAGACTGGAAAAGATTATATCTATTGAGGCATCGGCAAAGGGTAAAAACTCAGCATCTGCACAGACATACTGACAAGCTTGTTTAGCTTTAAAAAATTGCCGGGCTTTTTGCTTCAGGCTTATATTCTGTTGTGACAAAAAATTAGTCTTATTTTTCAGCAGCATTTTGTCTGCCAGATCCAGAGCAATAATATCCGCCTGAGGATAACGTTGTGCCAGGCTGCGTGTACCCTGCCCCGTGCCAGCTCCCAGATCAAGCACTCTTTGCGGCTGTATTTTAATATAGTCCAGGCGTTCAAGTAAGCGTTCACAGACTTCCTTTTGCAGTACTGCAAAGCCATCATAAGTGCTTGCTGCTTTATTGAATGAGTCTCTCACCTGTTTTTTGGTAAAAGGCTGAGATGTTTTTACGCTCAAAAAATCACTATCCTGAAATGGTTGTCGGGTGTTCTATTGTATCGCTTTTTGCAGAATTTGTTTAAATTCCAGTGCATGTGAAATAAATGGCATATGACCCGCAAAGGGCAAACTCAACAGCGAGATATTGGCTTGTTCAGCCAGTTGTTGCTGCCCCTCATATATCACCAGGCGGTCTTGCTCGCCACTGATAAGCTGAACGGCGATATTTGTGATGCTTTTTAATTGCTGGCGTTTGTCCTCATTTAACAGCATTTTCAGTCCCCACTCCAGCGCCATAGGTTCAGGCGCCCCCCGAGCAAAGAGCAGTTTCTGCAAATGCTTAATATCGTTTCTGGCAGTACTACTCCCCATAGCCTGAATGGCTAAAAAACGCTTTAAAGTTGCTTGTTGATCCTGCAGCAGGCTATCGCTAAATGAGTCAAATATTTTTGCCTCAACAGCATAAGGCCAATCGTTTTTTTGCACAAAGCATGGTGTTGAACTGACCAGAATTAAGCGCTCAATCGGTAAATGTTGCCGTGTTGCTAATTCGATAGCCGGCAAACCGCCCATTGACCATGCAATGAGTGTACTAGGCCTGGTTACTAACAATGGTTCAAGCCTGTCTGCCAGCATCTGGCTATTGTACGGCTTATCCACATCATTTAAAGCCGTAGCACTATGGCCATAGCCAGGTAAATCAACCGCGATAATGAGTTTATGCGGATACAATCGCTGTAAAAAAGAGGCGCTATCAATCCAGACACTGCTATTCATAGCCCAGCCATGAATAAATACAATCTGTTCCAGTGCGTCACTGGCACCCCATTGCTGCAAATGAATAGTCATCAATTAATCATGCCAATGGCGTTATTAATAGCGCAACATAGACAAATCAACTTCTTGGGCCCATAAATTAACCCCTCCGGAAAGGTTAATAATCTGTTCAAACTGCGCCTGTTCCAGAAACCGGGCAACCATTTTGCTGCGTACCCCATGATGGCAAATTACAATGGTTTCCTGCTCTCGATCAAGCTTATGTAAGTGTGCAGAAATACTCTGCATAGGGATAAGCTGAGACCCCTTAATATGGCAGATATTATATTCCCATGGCTCACGTACATCCAGTAATAGCGGTTTAGCAGCACTGGCCTGTAAATAATCCTTGAGTTGCCGTGGTTTCATTTCCTGCATTAGCGAACACCTGTTGATGTTAATAAACAAAACAAATTTAGTTCATTAAATAATAACCAACAAAAACAATCAAGTATTATTTGCTATTGCTAAGGCAGATAATAATAAGTCAATATCAGCTTCACTATGTTGTGCCGATAAAGTGACCCGCAATCTTGCCGTACCCGTGGGTACTGTCGGAGGACGAATTGCCGTCACTAGTAATCCCTGTTGTGTCAGCGACTGACTCATTTTCATTGCCGTACGATTATCACCCACCATAATGGGTTGAATTGCAGTCATAGAATCCAGCAGAGAAAGACCTAATTGCTCAGCTCCACGGCGAAATTGTTTGATTAAATATTGCAACTTTTCACGCCGCCAGCTTTCCTTACGGGATATGCTAAGGCTCATTAACAATGCCTGGGCAACAGCCGGCGGCATTGCTGTGGTATAAACATAGGCACGGGCTTTTTGTATCAGGGTTTCAATCAATGCGTCACTGCCGGCAACAAAGGCACCAAAGCCCCCCATCGCCTTACCTAAAGTGGCCATATAAACAGGTAGCTGTTGTTGATCAAGCGCATATTGTTCAGCAATTCCTGCGCCACTGGCTCCCAATACACCAAAACCATGAGCATCATCGAGCATAAGCCAGGCATTATGCTGTTGACAGAGCTGAGTCAGTTGCTGCACAGGCGCCTGATCACCATCCATACTGAAGACTGCATCACTCATAACTAATTGACGAGCTGAAGCCTTTCCCTGAGCCAGTAATGCGGCCAGACGCTGCATATTATTATGAGGATAACGTTTAAGCTGACTGCCGGACAATGCTGAGCATAACAAGCCAGCATCAATTAACGAGGCATGATTGAGCTTGTCCTGAAAAATGACATCACCCTTAGACATCAGCGCATTGGCAATACCCAGATTGGCCATATAACCCGTGGAAAATAATAAAGCCCGGCTACGCCCGGTATATTCAGCAAGTGCCTCTTCCAGCTCATGATGAGCACGACTATGACCACTGACCAGATGCGCTGCGCCACTACCCACACCATAATCATTCACACCCTGCTTAAATGCCCGGCAAATATCAGGATGATTGGCCAGCCCCAGATAATCATTACTGCAAAAACTCAGCACAGCTTTACCATTGCTACGTAAATGCACCTGCTGCGGCCCGTCAGTGATTTTTCGTTGGCGGTACAGGGACTGCTGCTGTAATAACTCTAAGTCTTTTTTTAAACTCTCCTCTATACTTATCGGGTCGAAGTCAGATGCAGGCATTTGACTCCGACCCCAGACCAGACACAGGCTGATGTTTATTCTTATGCGCACCACTTGTTTTCTTTTCCAGGCTGGTGCTCATGCCCAGACTAGCAAATAGTTTTTGATCATGCTCGGCACTGGCACCATCCGTGGTTAACAGACGTTCTCCATAAAAAACGGAATTAGCACCGGCAAAGAAACACATTGCCTGCATTTCATCAGACATTTCCTCACGCCCGGCGGATAATCTGACCACTGAAAAAGGCATCATAATCCGAGCAACTGCTACAGAACGAATAAATTCCAGCGGTTCAATTTCATCCTGACCGTAGAGAGGGGTGCCTTCAACCTGAACCAGCATATTAATCGGCACACTATCCGGATGTTTAGTCATATTAGCCAGCTGTACCAGCAAACTGCAACGATCTTTGCGCTCTTCACCCATACCCAGAATACCGCCGCTGCAGACATTAATACCTGCCTGTTGAACATTATCCAATGTATTCAGACGGTCTTCAAAAGTGCGCGTAGAAATGACATTGCCATAAAATTCCGGGGAGGTGTCCAAATTATGATTATAATAGTCCAGACCCGCTTCTTTAAGCTGCTGTACCTGTTCCACATCAAGCATGCCCAGCGTGACACAACTTTCCATATCCAGCGATTTAACTGCTTTGATCATTTCCAGTACTTTCGGGAAATCACGCTTATTGGGTCGCGACCATGCGGCTCCCATACAAAAGCGATCGGCACCCTCTGTTTTGGCTTTTTTAGCGGCACTTACTACTTCATCCAGAGACAACAAAGCTTCTGCCTGTAACTCTGTATTATGATGGGCACTTTGTGAGCAATAACCGCAATCTTCAGAGCATTTACCCGTTTTAATACTTAATAAGGTACTGATCTGAATGCTATTGGCATCAAAATGAGCCCGATGAATTGTCTGTGCTTTAAATAACAAATCATTAAATGGTAAGTCAAAAAGAGCCTGGACCTCGGAGACATCCCAGTCGTGTCGTAATTCATCTCTTGTTTGAGTAGTCATATTCTTCCCCACCTGTTTATTTGCCTGCACAATCGCTTATTATAATAACCAATATCAGACGGATAAAAGTCGCACAATATAACATACTTAGCTTGCCAGAGCGATGGACTTAACGAGTTCCACCCGCTGATTAAAGCCCCTCATTCCAAGCTTGTATTTAACCAGCAGCCTTTAATGAATAACATCCAGCTTAAGCCGCCACTTTGTTTTACCTGGCAAAAAAGGACTTGCTTTGGCTGCAAGCCAATCCTGATGGCCCTTAGTATAATAATCTGAGAGTGGATGACTGCTTTGTCCGGCAGGCATATGCATAATACCATTTTGTTCCTGCCCTGGAGCCACCACCATACGCATGGACGCACCAAATCTTTCAGTCATTACTTTTGGCATATTATTGTCACCACCTATAGGTGTATCAGGCATATCCAGAAAATAACCCAGTCCGGGAAAGGCAGCACTTAGTGGGTGGTGAATTTTAATCGTATGCAGCTTAGCCCAGTTCTGCTGTAGCAAACCCAATTGCCCATCTCTGGTAATATCATTATAGGCATTTCGTGCCGCCATAATGAGAAACTGCTGCCAGCTGTCAAAGCCTGCAGGCAATAAATACTGTGGCTGCTGACTGGCCAGTGCCCAGGCGGGATAATCACTTTGCTTATCAATCGATGAGCGTTTAAATAAGGGCTTGTATTGTTCTTCCAGGGCATCATAAATCAGTCCAATCGTTCCATCAATCACCTGTTGCCTGAATTGCTTGACCAGACCATAGGCCACTGAATCAACCGATGCTCGTAAGTCTTTTTCCTGTTTTAACACCTTAATCATCACCCGTACGCGTGCCTCTGCCCGATGTTCATATTCTGTTTGCAAAACAGTCAGTAGCAATTGCTGCCAGCGCTGCAAAAACAGGCCTCTGTCATCCAGTTGTATAGCCAGTAAGTCCTGTTCATTAAATTGCTTGCCTGCTAGAAGAGCATCTCTGATCTGCTGTGCCCGGGCACCAATATCCCCACCGGTAAAACCAGCCAAAGATAGCTTTTTATCGCTAAAAAGTCGATTATTTGCTGTCCAGATACGGTGGCTATCCTGAGCATGATAAACAGGGTAATCTTCCGGCGGCAGATAATTCTGCCAGCCCTGATTGTCAACGGATAATTGTGCTGATACCGACTTACCTGTTCTATCAGCTATGACACCGGCAATGCTCCAGGCTATGTGGCCGGTGTTATCTGCCAGCACAATGTTCTGTGGCGGCATACCCAGCCTGGGGGTCAGCATTAATGCCTCATGAACACTATAGGACTGTTCCAGCTCCAATAGCATCATATTAACTGCCTGAGGGGCATAGGCTATCCATTGGTGTACCAGTAGTTCCCCCTTACTATTTTTACCTATCACCGGTCCCCATATAGTTTCAATGGTTATCACCTGGTCATTCTCTGCCATATGACCGGCAATACGATGATTATAAATAGTAAAATCTTTCCAGCCCTCTGGAGTCAGATAACGAGTTTGCTGTTTATTGGTTTTTAAGCGAATAATATCATCCCAGTCACCATAACTATTGGTAAAACCCCAGGCTATATTTTCATTACTACCGACAATCATGGCCGGCACTCCGGGTAATGTGAGCCCCGTTACCCGCCGACCATCTGCCAGATACCAGCTGGCCCGAAACCAGATATTCGGTACGCGTAGTGCTAAGTGCATATCATTGGCCAGCATAGCAGATGTATAAGGTGTTAATGTGGCATCAATTGCCATACTATTTGAACCGGGCAAAAAATAATTCCGTTCACTATACGCTGTTTGCCGTTGCTTGTTATTGTCAGTAAACTTGACTGCTGGCCAATGTTCGGGAATGGGCAATGGGGGGTTAACAACCTGAGGAGATGGCTGGTCCATCATGGCATCCCAGTGACCACTATCCGCACTGAGAAAAGTAAACCATTGTTCACCAAGGTTTTCTTTTAATATCATCAGCGATGTTTTCCTGCTTCCCAACTCATCATTAAGATCAAAATACATAGCGAAAACACAGAGAATACTGTCTTCAGCCTGCCACGGCTCAGGAACTTTATCGACTAATAGATATTGGTATGGATCATTGGCCAGCATTTCGATACCGGCATTGACACCATTAGTATAGGTTTGCAATATTTTAAAATGAGCCAGAGGTAAACTACGTAATAATTGCCGGGCACGTTCTCTGAAGCGATGAATAGCAACAGCTTTATCCTTGTCATACAATTGATGACCTAATAGATTTGATAATTCTCCGGCAGCTCGACGTCTCAATAAGTCCATTTGAAAAAAACGTTCCTGAGCATGCACATAACCCAGGGCAAAAGCTGTATCCACACGATTAAATGCCCGTATCGTCGGAATTCCCTGTGCATCACGTTCAATATTGACCGGATGCTCTAATAAGGTAATAATTTTCTCACCGGATAAATCAGGCAGGCTACCACGCAGAATAAAATAAGCAGCCAGCAGGAGTAGCAAGACAAACAGGAAAAAATACTTAAGCAAAGCAATGCTATTGCGGGGGAAAATACGCATTATTAATCGTTATCCTGTAAACTAAACAATAATCACAGCATTCAGGCTAAACCTGAGGCAATTGACGCTTACTGAATACTAGTATTAATACAAAGCATGTTCAAGGTAAGCGATACATCCTGTATAATTTAAGCAAACGGATTTGCATGAAATTACATCACCTGCGTCATTTGTGGCCGTTATTGAGCAATCGCTTATCCCTTGTCTTTCCCAGACATTGCCTCTTTTGTCTGGAAAAAACTTATAGTCATAGCGATTTGTGTCACTATTGTGCCGCGACACTCAGTCTTAACAGTCCCTGTTGTTTGCACTGTGCCGAGCCACTTGAGCAAAATAGTCCACAGTGCGGCCACTGCCTGAGTCATACCAGCCATTATGATCAGGTCTTTAGCCCGTATCAGTACTCAGCTGAAATGGCCTATCTGATTAAACAGTTCAAATACCAGCAAAAAATTTATTATGCCCGGACACTCAGTGAGCTGTTTATTGCCCGAAGTTATCAGAGCAGTTATTTTTCCCTGCCACAACTACTGATACCCATCCCTATGCATTATCAACGACTTAGGCAACGAGGCTATAACCAGGCAGTGGAATTGACTCGTCTATTAGCCTCTCACTATGATCTGCCATTTGACTATTTATCTTTTATACGGCAAAGACATACCCGTTTACAGGCTGAAATGACTGCCCGTAAAAGGCAAAAGAATGTCCGCAATGCCTTTGCCCTGAAAACAGCTATCCGCTATTCTCATATTGCTCTGGTTGATGATGTGATGACCACCGGCAGTACTGTCAATGAAGCAGCACGAACGCTTAAAGCAGCAGGTATAAAAAAAGTGGATGTCTGGACTATTGCCCGGGCGGGCTTAAGGAAATAATATGATAGCAAACGCAAAATAATTGATGATTATTCATTTATTCCCTCTCACGAAAGTAGAAGGAATAAGACTTAATAAGCAAAAATGTATTTATGGAAACGTTTTTTCTCATTGCTTAATAAAAAGGAAGTCACCTCCTTCATGGCCAGCCAAACGGATATCCGCATACTCAGGTGTTTGATCCGCCGCCAGAATCACCTGATGCCGGACTTTATTAAAAAACTCAGTACCATCAATAATACCCTGATTATCCTCCAGAACATTTAGAAAGGACTGGGCAAAAACTGAATGTCCGTTACCGCCGCCATCAGCGACTGGCTCCAGCCCCCCTGATGCCATCACTGTACGCGAACGCTTGGCTAACATACGTTTATAATAACTATAGTCAGGAGTGCTCTGTTGCTGCCCCAAAGCAACATTAAGCCCCCGGGTCAAAGTGCCTGAGTAACAGCTATCAGCCACGACAATTACCTGCCTGGCTTTAATTGCCTTCACTTTATCGGTTATATCCGCATTTGAAATCCATTCAGCCGTGGTTTCTTCAGTCGCGTTCACCGGTAGCCAATAGCCTCTATTAGCTGCCTGATCAAGAAAGCCATGGCCGGCATAATAAATGAGCAGCTTATCCTGCTCGCTCAACTGAGCACGTAATTTATCAAACTCCCGGATAATATCCTGTCGTGTACCATCAAGAATCATGTGTGTCCGATAACCATATTCAGTTCTGAGCAGTTGTTCAACTGACTGAGCATCATTTACTGCAGTAACAAGAGGGTTAATAAAACGATACTTATTATTACCTATGATAAAAGCATGATATTCTCCGGTAATACCCATTGATGCCGCCTGTGATGATGAAAAGCTACTACCAGTAGAGCGGTCAATGGTATGGTTATTATTACTTTGACGGGCTGTTTTTCGCCGTGCTAATGTCTGAGAGCTGATATCATACAGGCCGACATTATTATCAGTTCTCTGTGGATTTATTGAAGTAGTAACGGTATAAGACCCGGTTTGTGCCGGCATCTGCATACGCTTCAAGGCTTTTGCTAAAGCACCATAAATCGCTTTATAAGCTGCTTTGCCCAAAGCTGATTGACTATAAACAAGATTGCCATTGGTTAAAATAGATGTTTTACTACTGCTGGGGTATGAACCCACATAGCTGCCTAAGGTCTCCGTTACACCAGTTTTAGCATTGATAAAAACAATCTGGATACCTATTTCCGTCGACTGACGCACAGAGGATTTTAATCCTTTCACATTGACCTGTCGCTCAATACCCACCTGATAAACCTCAGGGTAAACAATATAGTCAGCAGAGTGCAGACCATATCCTGCTTTGCCACAGTTTTGCCCTGAGCTGCATTGTTGCATTTGTTCAACCATGCGGGCTAATACCAGCTGCTTTTGCTCAATAAGTTCAAAGCGACCGGTATCAAACAACATTTCCAGCAGGCGATTACTAATACCAAAGCCTATTTGCTCACTTTGAAAATGAGGATATTTATTCAGATCCACCCGGGAAATATTCCACGGGAAAACCATCACTTTTAATCTGGGGCCCTGGTAGGGGGGTATCACTGGTGGCGGTTCAGAAATTTGCCGGACAATAGATGAATCTGTTTCATCTACCTTGCTTATCTCTTCTGTAGCACAGCCGGAAATAACAAGCGTATATAAAAAAACTATAAACGATAAAAATACACTTACTAAAGAAAATCGTGTCACTTGTATCCATCGCTGGTTATTCATTGCAGACATAGCTCCAACCCTGTACTAATAAAAAATAATAATATATGTTTAATAAGACATTATAGGATATCAGAGCATTATTGATTATTGATACAATTTTTTTATGCTCTTATAATTTACTAACAGCTTGCTGAATCGCTTTTAAACTGATTTTACCCACGGCCGAATCATTAAAGTGTTTTTGTTGCTTGTGCCGATCCTTTATCGGTTTATAAAAAAAAGCACGTGAACGTTTAGTGGAACTGCCTTTACCTTGCTGGCATTGAATTGAACGGCTTGACTGAATAAAACGACACACCTTCAAGGTTAACTCTTTGGTTACTTTTTTCGATGACCAGATGGCAATGGTTAATTCACTTTCAGGTTTAGCAAAGCGGGTGATCCTCACCCAATAAATACTGTCAAGCTGGTATTTTTTTGCCATGGTTGAAAGGTATGCGCTTGATACATCCTTTTTTTCAAGCATCCATGCCGGCTTACTGCTATCGTGTAAGGTCAGACGATTATCACCGGCAGGAACTTTGAGGGATAAGGTTTTTTCATCCAGAATATCAATATTCTGTTTATCAAACAAAGTTTGCCTAAGCTGATTTTTTACTCCGAAGCCCACCTGATTATTCTGCCAGACTTCATTATCCGTTAAATTATTTTGATATCCTAGAATGAGTACTTTTTCATTGGCGTATACCAGCCCTGCACTAAAAGCATAGAGTAAGGCTATAAACAGAAAAATACGCATCCGGATACCCGTATCAAAAAATTAAAAGCGATAGATACCATTGAGCATAATAGCATCTGCAGAATAATCGGAGCCACCTGAGCCCTCAGTGCGCTTATAGGCCAACGCCGCTTCAAACGCATCGGAAACAGTATATCTTAATTGGGGAGATATCACGTATTGATTCTTCACCGTATTATCTAAGTCACTATTACTATTATGTGCATAATGAATAAAGACATCCAGACCCAGTTGATTGTTTATAGCATACTCAACCTGTACTCCAAGTCCAGTAATCACATCGGTACCATAATCATTCAGCGCATCTTCAATAAATTTGTATTCTTTATCCAGACTGGGGGAATCATAGCGGCCAAAACCAAGAGAACCACCCGCTGTGACGGCCAGATCAGATTGCACATAATAGGTATAGGACGCATAGATTGAGCCACCATAACGCAGATAACCGATACTGCCCAAATCACCCTCACTATATACCGCTGTTGTGGCAAAGTAACCGCCGACAAAAAGATCCGCAGAGGCATTTTCCAGCACATGATACTTTAAGCCAAGACCGGGAGTAATGACATGACTGCTGGAATTGGCGATGTCATTACTGGCAACATATTGATAGGGTAATAAGAAATTAAATTCCAGACGCTCATTAATATCCGTGTTATAACCCATTGTTAAACCTGTTCTGCTACCGGTAAAATCACCGTTATCCCAATCGGTATAACTTAAATAACCATCCACATCGCTACCGTAATGGCTAATGCTCAGTTTATCTTTGGCTACTTTTTTATTTCGATTTGAGTTAAAAACAAGTTGTTCCATCACTAAGCTTGCCTCACCATGCGCTGCCGTCTGACCAGTAATATAACGTCCGGGGCCACCACCAAATAATGACTGTAATAATGAGTTTGAATTGTCTTTTGCCCATTGTTCTGCATCGCTTTTTAATAAACTATCAAAGCCCAAAACAGAACCACTTTTATCATAAAGATTAAATGTCAAACGGTCAAAATGATTATCCTGATATTTTAATGTTCGGCCATCTGCATTCGCTTCCAAAGCAAGTAAATCTGCATCCACAGTACTGAGAAACAGGGTACCGTGTGCCGATTGCTCAAATCCGACACCTCCCGGTGCTGCCACAATGGGCGACAAAGTCACATTGGCTTGATCCCAAAGATCATTATCAAAATCAAAAAATCCTGCATGAGCAGACAGACTGACAGCCAGAGACAAAGCCGTGGCTGATAATAGCCGAGAACCATAGTGAATACTTTTACTAGTCATAATATTAACTCCAGGACAGATTTTATTTATTTGATTTGTGATGTGCCTCACAGTATAGAAAATACAATTGAACTTTTCAATTTGCCTTTCTTTAAAAGTCTCTGGGAGTTAGACTTAATTGACTTAAGTCATCAATTATCTTGAGTTATGTAGGGTAAATCCTGCAAATTAGTCTCATATACCTTTGAAATACTTTTCAAAGCAACACATGGCAATTTGTCACATTTATTAAAAGACAGAGTGTAGAGGGTATTTATGGTAGAGCACAGGACACAGGTGCGTATTATCGGATGCGGCTATATAGGGCTCCGCCTGGGCAGAACCTTATTAGAGAGAAGTCTCATTCAGGCTGATCACTTATTAGCTCTGGTTAAAACACCTGCCAGCCGTGAACAATGCCTGAGCACCGGCATTAATAGTATTTGTCATGATCTTGATGATCCGGCGCAGGCTCTAAATCCTTCACTAAACAGCAAAAACGCCTTACTGTATTATTTTGCCCCACCACCTGCTAAAGGAAGTACAGACCCTCGGGTACAAAATTTTCTTCATCATATTGAGGCTCAGCCACCAGCTAAAATAGTGCTTATTAGTACCACGGGTGTTTATGGCAATAGTCAGGGCCAATGGGTCAATGAAGACAGCCCATTACACGCTGATGTCGAGCGATCACAGCGGCGTCTTCATGCAGAACAACAATGCCAGAGCTTTTGCCAAAAATTGGCCATTCCATTAGTCATTTTACGTGTGGCAGGTATTTATGGTCCTGGTAAATTACCACTAAAACGTATCCTGGCCGGAACACCTATCGTCAGAGCAGAAGATTCACCCTATAGTAACCGCATCCATACAGATGACTTATTGGAGATATGCATTAAAGCGGGTGTAGATACTAGTATCAATGGTATTTTTAATTGTGCTGATGGGCAGCCGACAACAATGTATGATTACTTTATCAAAGTAGCACGCACCCATCAGCTGGCAGAACCGCCCGCCATCACACTGGCACAGGCAACAACACAACTTTCTGCCGGCATGCTCTCCTATATGTCTGAATCCAGACGTGTTGATAATGGCAAACTACTACGTCATTTTAAACTATCATTAAAATATCCTGATTTAACTGCCGGCCTGGCAGCAATTAAAAATTCAGAATATTAAAGCCAATAATCAGCTTACTTGATATATATCGTACTATTTGGGTAAAAGGCTTTCAATTTCCAATAATTTTAGTATTATCTTATATTCTTAATACAACACCGGTGTTTTCAGACCATGAGCTTAACCGACAAGTACAATAGAACCATTAAATATCTGCGGCTATCAGTCACTGATCGTTGTGATCTTCGCTGCTTCTATTGCATGCCTGATGGTTTTTGCGATTATGACGAGCCTGAAGAATGGCTTAACTTTGATGAAATAGAACGAGTGGTTGCTTCTTTTACCCGCCTTGGAGTGAGCTCAGTACGACTCACCGGTGGTGAACCACTGGTACGTAAAAACCTGCCGGAATTAGCAAAGCGTTTGGCCGCACTGCCCGGACTGGATGATTTATCCTTAAGTACCAATGCAACTCAATTAGGCAAATATGCTCAGGCATTACATGATGCTGGCATTTCCCGCATTAATGCCAGTCTGGATACTGTTGATCCGGTAAAATTTAAAAAAATTACCAAGGGAAAATTAGATAAAGTTATTAGCGGCCTGTTAGCCGCCAAAGCCGCAGGTCTGCAACCAATAAAAATAAATATGGTCATTATGAAAGGTGTGAATGATGACGATATTGAAGATATGGTGGATTTTTGCCAGCAAAATGATTTTACCCTGCGCTTTATTGAGACCATGCCTATGGGTGATACCGGACGTGATGCGATTGATTATTATGTTGATCTGCACGACATTGAGCAGCGTCTGGCCAAAAAGTATGAACTAATACCTGCAGTGATGGCGGGTGCCGGGCCTGCACGCTATGTACAAGTTGCGGGAAGCAATCTTAAAATAGGCTTTATAACACCTATCTCTCAACATTTTTGCGACACCTGTAATCGCGTACGCTTATCAGCAACCGGGACGCTCTATATGTGTCTGGGTGATGAGCATAAATATGAATTAGGTTCACTACTACGCAACGGTATTAGTGATGCCGAACTGGATCAAGTCATTCGTGACGCCATTAATTTAAAACCACTCAAGCATGAATTCAATGAAAAACCAGAAAAAGTCGTACGCTTTATGTCAATGACCGGTGGCTAAACTAAAGTACTGACTCTGTCATAATTTTATAATATTCCAAACTATTAACAAAATATCTGATCAAGATCATTTTTTCATTTTTTGTGAACGCTTATATTGGTCGTTATTATCAATTGTTTCAGGGTGTACAATATGGCTGTATCAGAAAATAATGCCCACTATGGGCATCGTTTGCGAGTTTATCGCAAAATAGGCGATGATATTTATGATGAAGTTTATTATTTAACTGAAAATGGTAAACCGGTAAGCAAAAAGCAGGAACGGGAAATTCGCGCCTTTGCTAAGGCCAGAGACAAAGAATTACTGCAATATCAGATCGAGTACCAACAACAGCTTGATGCTGCTAATCCGATAAAATTTCATAAAGACGGCCGTATTATTGGCCTGACTCGCCAACAACAGCAAAACAACGAGCGCGAAGCAGATATTTTTAAATTACGCATGCGTCTGCCTGATGGTAGTATATCCTGGGGCAGTATCAGCATTGACCTGCATGGTTTTGATAACGCCTTTGCTCTGGCTTTAGAACGCATTGTTGAACTTTTGGCTATTAACAAACGCACTAAAATATACCAGCAAATGAAAAAGGCTAAGGCCGCTTATTAACGACGGCTAAGACAATTCAGAATAAGTATTAATACACCGCAAGCGGGCTAC
>Ga0256844_10000154_pt1 | contig 28331 bp, 23 predicted proteins | sample MusselsmetaG_FD_189100 | JGI IMG/M metagenome (GOLD analysis project Ga0256844, IMG submission 189100) | Mussel associated microbial communities from hydrothermal vent at the East Pacific Rise, Pacific Ocean - Mussels | ecosystem: Host-associated > Mollusca > Shell > Unclassified ... | reverse complement strand
AGTGTTTCTTATATACTATTGGTAATTACTATTATATAAGTCATTGTAATTTTAAAAAATGTAAAACAGAGTAAATTGGTTAGGCTATAGTTTCTAGAAAAAAAATACGTTCTTTGCCTAAAGCAACCGAAGGCCAACTCTAAAAATGCAAACATCAATTCTAAAACATATTATCAATTCAAAAAAGGAAGGTAAAAAGCTATTGGCTGTTTTATTAGATCCTGATAAAGTAGATTTGAATGAGGTTAAAAATCTTATTGAAAAAATTAAAAATCATGTAGATTTTCTTTTTGTAGGTGGAAGCACAGTTTCTTATGGAGACACTCAAGAACTAGTTGAGCAATTAAAAGTATTAACAAGCATTCCTATTGTTTTATTTCCTGGAGATTATTCTCAAATTACCAATACAGCAGATGCTATCTTATTCTTATCTCTAATCTCTAGTGATAATCCTGAATACTTAATTAAGCAACAATTAAAAGCGGTGCCTCTTTTACAAAAATCGAATTTAGAAATTATACCAACGGCTTATATTTTAATTGATGGAGGTGCAGAAACAACAGTACAAAAAGTTAGCGGCACAAAACCTATAGCACAAAATAATATTGAGCTTGTAAGTAATACAGCCATTGCAGGAATGTACCTTGGCAAACAACTTGTTTATTTAGAAGCTGGTAGCGGAGCAACCGAGGCGGTCAGCCAAAAAATCATAAAAAAAGTTAGTAAAAATATTTCTATTCCTTTAATTGTAGGAGGTGGTATTAGAACAAAAAAACAGTTAACCGTTGCTTATAATGCAGGCGCAGATTTAATTGTTATTGGCACTGCATTTGAAGAAAATAACTTGTTTTTTGAAACCATTTAGAAAATTATGAATACGCTTATTGATTTTTTTTTAGAACCCTATCGTACAGCTCCATTAATTAATATTATTCTTGAAATTATTGCTGCTAGTTTAGGTGTAGCAAGTGTGCTTTATGCTAAAAAGGAGAATGTATTGGTTTTCCCTACAGGCATTATTAGTACTACCATTTATATCTATCTGCTTTCACAATGGGATTTATATGGTGATTTAATTATCAATATTTACTATACCATTATGAGTATTTACGGTTGGTATGTATGGAGTAAATTGATAGGTACTACAAAAAAGGAACACATTCCTATTTCAAGAACAACTGCAAAAGAACAACTAATTGCTTTTGCAATATTTGCTTCAGCCTCAATTTTTGTTATCTTTATTTATAGGCGTTTTAATATAATGCCAAATACTTTAAATTTTACTGAAAGCATTAACTATGCGTATACAAATCTAACTTCTGGTAGTTTAAATAAATTCAGAACTGCTGTTCCGTTTCTAGATACTTTTACTACAGCAGCAGCATTTGTTGCTATGTGGTTAATGGCGATTAAAAAAATAGAGAATTGGAATTTTTGGATACTCACAAATATCGTATCCATTCCGCTTTATTTTGTAAAAGGTTACGGATTTACAGGCATACAATACACAATTTTCTTAATTTTAGCCATTCAAGGATATAGTACATGGAAAAAAAGCTTAGACAAGAACAAGCAAACATTATAAAAGTTGTTTTATTTGGTCCAGAATCTACTGGAAAAACAACACTATCTACACAATTAGCCAGACATTATAATACCGTTTGGGCTCCTGAGTTTGCACGTGATTATTTACAAGAAAAATGGAATAATGAGCGTAAAACTTGTGAGAATTCTGATTTGATTCCCATTGCTATTGGGCAAATGAAATTGGAAAACACTTTGGCTAAAAAAGCCGATAAAGTATTGATTTGTGATACTGATTTACTAGAAACAAAAGTCTATTCTTCAGCATATTATGGGGGTTTTGTAGATCCTTTATTAGATAAAGCTGCCAAAGAGAATTCATACGATCTCTATTTACTTACCTATATTGATACACCTTGGGAAGCGGATGATTTACGTGATAAACCTGAACAGCGCCTAGAAATGTTTACCGCATTTGAAAAGGCTTTAAAAGAGCATGACAGGCCTTATGTTTTATTAAAAGGGAATAAACAAAAAAGACTCAAAGAAGCCATTCAAGCTATTGACAGCATTTTAGAAAATAAAGAAAATTTAGATAGTTATTCTGATAATCTAGCAGATATCGATTTGCATTTTTTGCATCAGAATATAGAAGGGTCTTCTAATTATGACTTGTAATAATCTTAGATAAACAAGCATCAGAATATCAAAACCTCCCAAATTCTCGGGAGTAAAAACTACGTTGTTAAACTTCTAAACAAACTTTCTAAATCATCATTAATACGTTGGGACTGTAAGAGTTTTAGTCCGTTTTGTTGTGCAAAATCAAAAATAGCTGGACGCATATCTTCAGAAGTAGTAAAGGTTAATTGCCAAGTATTATCATGGCTGTTTGTAGCTTTCGTTAATTTAGGGATTTGTTTAAGCAATTGTTCTTCAACACGTAAATCAAATTCTACTTGAATGCGTTGTGCTGTATCTCCTTTAAGCTCATTAATTTTTTTATCTGCAACTAATTTTCCTTTATTAATGATAATTACTCTATCACAAACAGCCTCTACTTCTTGCATAATATGTGTAGAAAATAACACTGTTTTTGTCTTGCCAATTTTTTTAATCAAATTTCGAACATCTACCAATTGATTAGGGTCTAAACCTGTTGTAGGTTCGTCTAAAATTAGCACCTCTGGGTCGTGTAATAAAGCTACTGCTAAACCTACACGCTGACGATATCCTTTAGAAAGTTCCCCTATTTTTTTATGAGCTTCTGGGGTTAAACCTACAAGTTCAATAAGCTCAAGAGTTCTGTTTTTTGAGACCTTATGAATATCGGCATTAAAACCAATATATTCTTTCACATACATCTCTAAATATAATGGATTGTGCTCTGGTAAATAACCCACAGACTGTTTTACCAACAAAGGTGTGGTTGCAACATTATGACCATTAACTAGTGCTACACCTTCCGTTTGTGCAATATAAGTGGTTAAAATTTTCATCATGGTAGATTTTCCAGCACCATTCGGCCCTAAAAAACCAACAATTTCACCCGCATCTATCTTAAAACTAATGCTATCTAAAGCTTTTTGAGTTCCGTAAGTTTTGGTAATATTTTCGACTACTATAGACATCTATTTGTTTTAACGATAACAAAGAAACAAATCTTTTCTTTAAAATTGATTAAATTGCATTTTTTAAACATTTTTTTTAAACTTTACCATGAAGATTCTTAAAAAAGTAGTCCTTATTTTTTCTACTACATTGCTACTACTTTTAGTATTACTTAATTCTTGTGCGACTTTTAAAGATAGTGATGCGAAAATTTATAAGGCGTTTAAAAAAGACCATAAAAAAATAAAAATTTATAGAACAGCCTACCATAACAAAACGTTAAGATATATTTCTAATAAAGCAATTGATTCGAACCTACCAACATTACTTTTTATTCATGGAGCTCCAGGGTCAAGCGATAATTTTTATCGCTATTTAAAGGATAATGAACTCGCAAAAAAAGCAAATTTAATAACGCTTGATAGATTGGGTTATGGCTATTCAGATTACGGAAACTCAGAAACGTCTATTGAGGTTCAAGCTGAAAGTATTTATACAATTATTCAAAAGCATGAGTTAAAAAATGTAATTGTTATTGGCTGGTCTTATGGTGTGCCTATTGCCGCAAAAATGGCATATAATTATTCTGAAATTAAACACAGTATCTTAATTGCAGGTGCAATATCGCCCAACGATGAGAAATTTTTTGCACTCGCAAAACCATTACAGTGGAAACTCACCAAATGGATGTTTTCTAAAGCAATGAGAGTGTCTAATGACGAAAAAATAACACATGTAGCTGAGTTGGAAAAAATGCAAGATAATTGGCAACATATCAAAACACCAATTCTATATTACCATGGTACAAAAGATTGGATTGTACCATATAAAAATCTTGCCTTTATTAAAGAAAAAGTAACTGATAGTTTACTTACCGCAAAGACCATTCAAAAAGGCAATCATTTTATTATTTTTAAAAATTTTGAAATGATAAAAAAGGACATTTTAACTGCTTTGGAAAAAATTTAGACATTTTTATGGATTTTTATAAAATCTAATGAGAAATTATCCGTTAGTATTCTATGAAGAAAGCGCTAAAAATTATTTCGATACTATTTATAGTCCTTATTGCTATCGGAATTCTGATTCCTATTGTTTTTGAAGATAAGATTATTGCTTTGGTTAAAAAGACTATCAATAATAACCTTAATGCTACAGTTGATTTTGAAGATGCAGATTTAACACTATGGAGTAGCTATCCAAATGCTGAGGTTTCATTACAAAATGTATCCTTAATAAATCACGCTCCCTTCAAAGGAGATACCTTGTTTAGTGCTAAAAAAATAGATTTAGAATTGCCTTTTAAAGATATTTTTAAAGATGAATCTGAGGGAATTAATATTTTAAGTTTTATCCTTAATCAAGCCGTAATTGGAGTTAAAATAGATAAAGACGGTAATGCAAATTATGATATTGCTAAAAAGGATACCACACAAAATGCAGATGAATCAGTAGCTTCTTTTAAGTTAGGTTTACAGGCTTACGAAATACAAAACAGTACAATTTCTTATACTGATGCCTCAAGTGATATAAGCTTAATCTTATCAGGTTTTAACCATTCAGGTACTGGAAACCTATCCTTAGAAGAATCTGAATTGCAAACAAAAACAACAAGTACGGTTTCGTTTAAAATGGATAGTGTTTCGTATTTAAATAATAATAAGATTCAACTTGATGCACTATTAGGCATTGATTTAAAAAATAATAAATATAGCTTTTTAGAGAATAAAGCATTGATTAATCAATTACCTTTAGTTTTTGATGGCTTTATAAAACTAAATGAGACCAATCAAGAAGTGGCTATTACATTCAAAACACCATCATCAGATTTTAAAAATTTCTTAGCACTAATTCCTAGTGCATATTCTAAAAGTTTAGAAGGTGTAAGCACTACGGGTAATTTTGATGTAAAAGGAACTGTTGATGGAGTTATTGACGATACACATATTCCTAAATTTGATATTAGTATTAACTCTAAAGATGCTTCTTTTAAATATCCTGATTTGCCAAAATCGCTCAAGAATATCCATATTAATATGAAAATGGTTAATGAAACAGGAATCACAAAAGACACTTATGTTATTATTGATAAGCTATCCTTTAAAGTAGATAATGAGGTTTTTCATGCAAAAGCAAAACTACTAGAGATTACCGAAAACATGAAAGTTGATGCAAGCCTCAAGGGTGTTGTGAATTTAGCAAGTTTATCGCAAATTTATCCAGCAGAAGCTTTTAAAGGTTTAAAAGGGATTTTAGATATTGATGCAATCACACATTTTGACATGCTAGCCATAGAAAAGAAACAATATGAAAAAACCAAGACTTCAGGAGCTTTTAAATTGGCAAATTTTGAATATGAGTCTGATGAATTAAGTAGTCCATTAAAAATCCATAACGCAGGAATTATACTTAAACCCAAAACTGTTCGTTTAACAAATTTTGATGCTCAATTGGGTGAAACAGATTTTAAAGCTACAGGGGCAATTGATAATTTATTAGGATTTGTCTTTAAGGATGAAAATTTAGAAGGGAAGTTTAATATCGTTTCTAATACATTTTCTGTAAACGATTTTATGGTTTCAGAAGAAGAAACAAACACAGGTACTAAAACGACTGAAATTGAAGAACAAATAAAAATTCCATCTTTTTTAGATTGTACTATCAAGGCAAAAGCTGGAACCGTTTTATATGATGATATTATCTTAAAAAATGTTTCAGGAATCTTATTTATAAAAGATCAAAAAGCAGAATTAAAGCATATGAAATCTAATCTCTTTGGAGGTACTTTGGGTTTTAATGGTTTAGTTTCTACAAAAGATAGTATCTCTACGTTCGAAATAGATTTAAATGTCAATAAATTTAATATTGCAAAATCATTTCAAGGCTTAGATTTATTTCAAGCTATTGCACCTATTGCAGAAGCTATTCAAGGTAGTTTTAATTCCAAAATCCATTTATCGGGGAGTTTAAATAATAATTTTACGCCCAATTTAAATACAGTAACTGGTAATGTACTAGCAGAATTATTATCATCAAAAATTGCCACATCTAAAGTGCCTTTGTTACAAAGTTTAGAGCAAAACCTTAATTTTTTAGATACAGAAAAATTAAGTTTAAAAAACTTAAAAACAGCATTAACATTTAAAAACGGAAAAGTTGCATTAAAACCTTTCAGTATAAATTATAAGGATATAAAAATAGATGTTGCGGGAACACATAATTTTGATACTTCTATAGCTTATGATGCTGTAATTTATGTGCCTGCTAAATATTTAGGAGAAGAGGTGTCTAAACTTATAGCAGAGTTAAAAGATAAAAAGCTTAATGAGATTAAAGTCCCTGTGAAAACAATAATTTCTGGAAATTTTCTTAAACCAACTATTAAAACCGATTTAAAAGCAGCCGTTACCGATTTAACAAAGCAACTGATAGAGATTCAAAAAAAGAAGCTTATTGCTCAAGGAAAAGATGAAGTTAAAAATGCCTTAAATGCTCTTATTGATAAGAATATAAAAACTAAAGATGCTACAGCTAAAGATTCTGTAAAAAAGGATACTAAAGATGCGGTAAAAGATTTGGCAAATGATGTTTTAGGGGGCTTATTTGGTAAGAAAAAGAAAGTTAAAGATACTCTAAATTAAATCCTTTTGGTTATCACCCTACGATTAAAAACAAGATTGGAATTTATTTATGCTTCCCACTACTCCACCCATGTTTTTCTAAGTACTTCTCCCCACTTTCAATAGCTCCTTTTTCAATAGTTGTTCCCATAGAATCATTCCATCGATTTAAATATCCAAAAAGAGAAATTACACCTAACATTTCTACAATTTCGCCTTCATTCCAATATTGATATAAGCTCTGTTTAATTTTTTCATCAACAGCATTTGGAATTTGAGAAGCGGCTAAAGCAAAATCTAAAGCAGCACGTTCTGCCTCACTAAAAGCTTTATGTGTACGGTATTCCCAAATATTATCTAATTGTTCTTGCCCAGCACCATAACGTTCGGCAGCACGTATGGAATGTGCTTGACAATACCTACATCCTGCGGCATTGCTACTTACCCAAGCAAGCAACCGTTTTAAGGCAGAAGTAACTCGACCTTCATTTGCCATTACTGCTTTATTTAAATTAATAAATGCCTTACTAATGGCTGGCCGATGTTGCATGGTTAATACGGAATTTGGACAAAAACCCAGTGTTTCATTGAAGAAATTTGCTAATTGTTGTGTTTCTAAATCATGTTTTGGTGAAAGTGGTGTTACTAAAGCCATATTTTGTGATTAAAAAGGACTCAAATATATAATTTTTATTACTTTTATATATTAGAATATACACGTTTATGCAATTAATAATACACACTTTTGAGTTAAAGCTCAAACATACTTTTACCATTTCTAGGGAGTCATATAATACACAACCTACACTAATTGTAGAATTAAAAGATGGTGATTTTTCAGGTTTTGGTGAGGCAACTTCAAATCCATATTACAAGATTACTGTCCAAAAAATGAAGGGCGATTTAATAGCATTACAAACTGTTATAGAAAAGGATATAACCGAAACTCCAGAAGAGTTTTGGGCAAAAATGTATCCTCTCCTTAAAGATAATATGTTTGCTTTATGTGCTTTAGATTTAGCATATAATGATTTATATGCACGGAAAAAAAAGAAAAAATTAGTCGACTTATGGGGATACAACACCAATAATAATCCTTTAACTGATTATACTATTGGCATCGCTTCTATAGAAAAAATGATTGCTAAAATGCAAGAATTACCTTGGCCAATTTATAAAATTAAATTAGGTACCAAAGAAGATATTAAAATTATAACCGAGCTCCGTAAACATACCGATGCCATTTTTAGGGTAGATGCCAATTGCGGATGGACAGTAGATGAAACCATACAGAATGCTATTGCCTTAAAAGAGTTAGGTGTTGAGTTTATTGAGCAACCAATGAAAGCTGATGATTGGGATGCTCATAAAAAAGTATATCAAAATTCCGTGCTGCCCATTATTGCAGACGAAAGTTGCCAAATTGAAGCTGATGTTGCTAAATGCCACAACCATTTTCATGGTGTTAATGTAAAATTGGTAAAATGTGGCGGTTTAACCTCTGCCCGAAGAATGCTTATTCAAGCTAAGGAATTAGGTATGCAAACTATGGTGGGTTGTATGACAGAATCATCTGTTGGTATTTCGGCCATTGCACATTTATTACCATTATTAAATTATGTAGACATGGATGGGGCTTTGTTATTAGCCAATGACATTGCCAAAGGGGTAACTATTAAAAATGGGGTAGTTCAGTATAGTGCCTTAAATGGAACGGGAGTTATCCTTTCTCAACCCTCTCCTAAAATTTAAAATATTACCTATTCTCCCCTTGAGGAGATTTTAGGAGTCTAAAGCAATATGACAGTAGAAAATTTCCCAGACAGAACAATTACTATAAAAAATCAAGAATATCGCTACTTTGGAGGCACTTCTTATTTGGGTATAGCTACAAATACTGATTTTCATAAAATTCTTTTTCAAAATATAAAAAAATGGGGAACATTTTATGGAAGTTCACGAAATTCAAATATAAAATTAGCAGTATATAATACCTTTGAAGCTGTTTTTGCAAAACAGCTTGGGGCTGAAGCTTCATTAGCTGTCTCTTCAGGAACCTTAGCAGGAAGGTTGGTTATTGACTATCTATCAAAATCTATTACTTCTTTTTATCATTATCCTAAAACACATCCATCTGTTTTGGCACCAAACAGCTTGCCTTTATTCGATAATGACACCTTACATTCTTCACTTTTAAACAATACCACTGAAGAAATTGTAATCACTGTTGATGCCGTACTAGCACTAGAAATAACACCAACTTCATTTGCTTTTTTAACTGAAATTTCAGCAAGCAAAAAAATAACTTTAGTTATTGATGAATCTCATAGTTTAGGTATTGTTGGAAAACATGGAGAAGGTATTTTTAATACAATTTCAACTAAAAATTTACATCAAAAAATAGCCGTTTCTTCTTTAGGAAAAGCTTTAGGGTTATCTGGCGGAATTATAGCAGGAAATGCACAATTTATAGATTTAATAAAAGAAGAATCTATTTTTATTTCAGCCTCTGGAGCAAATCCAGCCTATTTAGAAACCTATCTACAAACACAAAGTATTTATACAAAACAAAGAGGGAAGTTACAACACAATTTAGCCTTTTTATATCCAAAGATTCGCATAAATAAACAGTTGAGGTTTAGCCAAAATTACCCTGTGATTTATAGTAATGAGCCAGAGATTTATACAACGTTGTTGGCACAACATATTGTAGTTACCAATTTTAACTATCCCACGTATAAAGACACAATGCATAGGATTGTTATTACGGCAAATCATACGGAGAACGATTTAAAAGCACTCTCTCTAGCACTCTCTAAAAAAGAAAAATTTTAATAGACAAATTATGATAAATAAAGTAACAACTACTTGGCAAAGTAATATGCAATTTGAATCTACCAATCAAGGTGGTAATTTAATGATAAGTGCTGGTGAAAAAAGTGACGGTAAAGGATACCGTCCAAAATCATTAATGTTATCTGCCTTAGCAGGGTGTTCTGGTTTAGATGTTGTTTCGCTCTTAAAAAAAATGCGTGCAGAAGTTGATAGTTTTACTATTGATATTGAAGCCAATTTAACAGAAGAGCATCCTAAATATTATGACAAAGTAAATATTATTTATAATTTTTATGGTACAGATTTTAAAAAAGATAAGATTGAAAAAGCAGTAAACTTATCTGTAGATCGATATTGTGGTGTTATAGAAATGTTTCGGCAGTTTGCAAAAATTACTACAGAAATTCGATATTTTAATGCATAAAATTTAGTATATTCCATATATGCGTTGGACTCTTAAACCTTTACTAGCATCAAAAAAAGTTACAGCTTTAGCTGATGAACTTTCTATACAAACTAACCTCGCTTCTTTACTAGTACAGCGTGGCATAGAAAATTTTCAAGAAGCAAAAACTTTTTTTAGACCCAATCTAACAGATTTGCACAACCCCTTTTTAATGCAAGATATGCAGGTGGCGGTTGAACGTATTGAAAAAGCAATTGCAAACAATGAAAATATTTTAGTCTATGGCGATTATGATGTTGATGGTACTACAGCGGTCTCCTTAGTTGCATCCTACTTAAAGACTTATTATTTTAATGTTGCTTCCTATATTCCTGATAGGTATGAAGAAGGTTATGGTATTTCTTATAAAGGTATTGATTTTGCTAAAGACAATAATTTTACCTTAATCATTGCCTTAGATTGTGGTATAAAAGCAATTGATAAAATTGATTATGCTACCAAAAAAAGCATTGATTTTATTATTTGCGATCACCATCGTCCAGCAAAAGAACTCCCAAAAGCAATTGCTGTTTTAGATCCCAAAAGAGAAGATTGTCAGTATCCTTATGACGAATTGTGTGGGTGTGGTGTTGGGTTTAAACTGATACAAGCTTTAGCTTCACGTAAAGGTAAATCTATAGAAGATTTAAGGCCCTATTTAGATTTAGTTGCTACAGCAATTGCAGCAGATATTGTACCCATTACAGGAGAAAATAGAATTTTGGCATACTATGGTTTACAAGAAATTAATGCAAATCCACGTGTTGGAATTCAAGCCATTATCAATCAAGTAAAAAAGGATAAACTCTCCATAACCGATGTTGTTTTTACCATTGCACCACGTATCAATGCTGCTGGACGAATGAAACATGGGAATTATGCTGTAGCACTATTAACTGAAACCAACTTAGAAATTGCCACTTCAAAAGCCGCAGAAATTGAAGTTTTTAATAACAATAGAAAGGATTTAGATAAAGTTATCACACAAGAAGGTTTAGTTCAGATTATTGCCAATAATGAAGAAAAAAATTATACCTCCGTTGTCTATCAAGAAGATTGGCATAAAGGTGTTATTGGTATTGTGGCTTCCCGTTTAACGGAAACCTATTATAGACCTACCTTGGTTTTTACTAAAAGTGGCAATAAATTAGCCGCTTCTGCACGTTCTGTACGAGGCTTTGATGTGTATAAAGCTTTAGAAGCCTGTTCCGAATATATCGAACAGTTTGGTGGTCACAAATATGCAGCAGGTTTAACACTTTTAGAAAAAGACTATAAAAATTTTAAACAGACATTTGAAGCCGTTGTAAAAGAAACAATTCCTAAAGAATTCTTAATCCCTGAAATTAGTATTAGTCAAGAAATTGAATTGTCAGAAATTACTTCCAAATTTTATAGAATTTTAAAACAGTTTGAACCTTTCGGTCCTAAAAATATGAAACCAATTTTTTTAACTAAAAACCTCAAAGATTCAGGCTATTGTAAAAAAGTAGGAGCAGATGGCGATCATTTAAAACTAACTGTTGTTTCTGGTGATACAAAATTTAATGCTATTGGATTTAATCTTGGAAAATGGTATCCTGAAATTGCTAATGGAAAAGCATTTGATATTGTCTTTAGTATAGAAGAAAATTATTGGAATGGCGAGACTTCCTTACAGTTGAGTGTTAAAGATATTCAAATATCAAAAGGAGGTTAAAATAACTGATAGCCTACAATTAGTGATGAATTATTATATTTAGAATATCCATAAATAGATTTTCCGAAAAAATTTTTATTAGGATAATGTCTAAATTCGAGGTTAACCTTTTTATTAAACTCGTACCCAAACCCTAAATAATACGATCTAACCTTAGATTTTCCATTAAAAATATAAGCTGCATTAATAAATAGTGATGATGATTTATTTAAAAATAAATAATGTCTAATTCCAATAGGAAGTTCGAGAATGACATAACTAACATCTATTGTTTGCTGAATGGTTGTCCAAGGAGGGAGCAGACGTTTCCTTTCTACTTCTTTTTTATTTTCATAAGACTTATAGCTAGGCTCTATGTATATTCCCCATTTATTTTTGTTATACGGAAAAATATATTCCAGTTCAATTCCAAATCTAAATGTCGTTTTATTTTCAAAGTCTATAACTACCTTCTCATTTAGGTGTCCTGTTTCTTCATATGTTAAGGATTGGAAATTGAGCCCTGGTTTAATTTTAAAATGAATTTTATTTTTTGCCTTCTTTTTTTCAGAATACGTTATATCTATACGCTCACAAAGGTTATATTTTGTAAAATAATTAACTAAATTTTTCTTTTTATAATTAATATTATCAAAAATGATTGCTGACGAGTTTTTACAATTAACTTTAGTTTCTAGCTGTTTTCTAAAATCATTGTTTTCTACCTTAAAAATGCCCTCCATAAAATAATATTTATGTATTAATTGTTGAATAGGAATATCATTAGTACTAAAAAAAAATCTTTTTACATTATCTTTATAAAAGTATAAACTTGCTTTACCTTGAACCAATACTCTTAAAAAAACCAATTCTTCTTTCCAAACAGGGTCTCTATCCGCAGTCATGGATTGCAAATTATCTTTAGAAGAATCAACCTTTAGCTTAAAACGTTTATATTTCACTTCGTCTACACTAAATTCTTTAATAGTATTTATTTTTAAGTCTTTAATAACACTACTTTCAGTAAGCTTATATTTTACATTTTTAGGGTTATTTTTCCATTCAACATTTTTAATTAAACAATCTTTTCTCTTGCCAGAATTATCAATAAAATATCCTTTTTCAAACTTAATTTGTGCGTAAGAAAAAATAGTGAAACAAAATATAAATAGCAGTGTTAATAAGTTTTTCATAAGAGGAATCGGAGGTTAAAAGTGGTTCTTTACAAAAATATGTAAAAAAAATATAACCTATATAAAAAACACTACCTTAGTTTCCATAAACCACACCAATGAATCTAAACTCAAAATTACCTAAAGTAAAGACCTCTATTTTTACCACGATGAGTGCTTTGGCAAAAAAACACAAGGCTATAAATTTATCACAAGGCTTTCCTGATTTTCCTTCAGACCCTACACTTATAGATTTGGTTACAAAAGCCATGAAAGATGGGTACAACCAGTATTCACCCATGCAAGGAAGTTTTACATTGCGAGAACAAATTGCACAGAAATTTAATCTGCTTTATCAAACCAGCTACCATCCAGAAACAGAAATAACCATAAGTGCTGGCGCTACACAAGCTATTTTTACAATTGTAGCCGCTTTTATTCATAAAGATGATGAAGTGCTTATTTTTAAACCCGCTTATGATTGTTATGAGCCCGCTATTAAATTACACGGAGGTAAATCTATATTGGTACAGTTGGAAACGCCACATTACAAGGTAGATTGGAATGCTGTAGCAAAAATAATTACTAATAAAACCAAAATGATTATTATCAATACACCACACAATCCATGTGGTACTATTTGGTCGAAAGAAGATATGCTTGCTCTAGAAAATCTAGTAAAAAACACAAATATTATTGTACTAAGCGATGAGGTGTATGAACATATTATTTTTGATGGGAAACAACATCAAAGCGCTTGTTTATTTCCTCATTTAAAAGAACGGACCTTTATTGTAGCCTCCTTTGGTAAAACTTTTCACAATACAGGTTGGAAAATGGGCTATTGTGCCGCACCAGTTGAATTAATGACTGAATATAGAAAAGTACATCAATACAATGTGTTTTCTGCCAACCATCCTATGCAAATAGGCATTGCTGAATACCTGAAAAATGCTGAAAACTACCTTAATATTCACTCCTTTTATCAAGAAAAAAGGGACTTTTTTTTAGATGCAATTCAAGGTTCTAGATTTGAGTTTGTTCCGTCAAATGGCACCTATTTTCAATTATTGAATTACAAAAATATAACAGAAGAAAATGACATTGATTTTGCTGAAAAATTAGTCATAAAAAACAAAATTGCTTGTATACCACTATCTCCTTTTAATGCAAATAATCTCGACACTAAAATGTTACGATTCTGCTTTGCTAAAAAGGAAGAGACTTTACAAAGAGCTGCTGAAATATTGTGTGCTATATAAATTTAATAAAACATCAGTTCAAGCATGATGTATTATAACTCATAAGAGTTTTTTTTAAGGTTAAAAATGCTAAACTCATTTTAATTCAATAGTTTTACGTAATTAAAAAGCAAATAAATTAACTTATGAAAAATTTAAAAAGAGTACTCTTTGCATTTATTTTCCTGTTTGCTGTTATTGTCAACGCACAAAAAGTTGAATATAACGGTAAAACATATAAAGTCAAAGGCAAGGTAATTTTACTTGACGGACAAGATGTAACAGCAGCTTTAACCAAAACACAACAAGAAGAAATTAACGATTTACTCCAGACAAGTTTAGCAAAACTAGCTGAAGAAAAAAGAGTAAAAAAAATAGAAAAGGAAAAAGAGAAAAAGGAGAAGAACATTGAGAAAAAAGAAAAGGAAGCCGAAAAGAAGGTGAAAAAAGCGGAAAAGAAACAAAAAAAGGCAGAAAAAGAGCTAGAAAAAAGGGAGAAAGCAGAAAAAAACCTCGAAAAAACTTCGAAAAAGTATGCTAAAAATTTAAAGAAATTCGAAAAATTAAAATACAAAGGAAAGTTATCTCCAGAAGATGAAGATAAATGGGTGAAAAAATTAAAGAAAACACAAGAAAGAATAGCAAAATTAAAAATTAAATTAAGTAAGTTTTAGTGCAAGATTTACTTAAAATAGCGCTCATTCAATCTGATTTGGCTTGGGAAAATCCAAAACAAAATAGAGCCCATTTTTCTAAAATAATTAATACTATTTCAACACCTATAGATCTTGTTATTTTACCAGAAATGTTTACCACAGGTTTTTCTATGAACCCAGAATCTATTGCCGAAACCATGGATGGAGAAACAATTCGTTGGCTTAAAACAATAGCAAAAAATAAAGATATAGCCATCGCTGGAAGTATTATAATTAAAGAAGAAGGTAATTATTATAACCGTTTAGTTTTTGTTTATCCCTCAGGTAAAATAAAAACTTATGACAAGCGGCATACCTTTACATTGGCGGGAGAAGATGAGGTATTTACCTCTGGTAAAGAAAGGCTTATTATAGATTATAAAGGGTGGAAACTTTGCCCTATGATTTGTTATGATTTACGCTTCCCTGTTTGGGCAAGAAATACAGACGCTTATGATGTGCTAATTTATGTTGCCAATTGGCCTAAGCCTCGTATTGCCGCATGGGAAACACTATTAAAAGCTAGAGCTATAGAAAACATGAGTTATGTTATTGGTGTAAACAGAATTGGTAAAGATGCCAATCAGTACGAATATTCTGGAAACTCGGCTGCTTTTGATAGTTTAGGAAATACAATTTCTAAAATAAAGCCTGATACTGCACAAACAAAAATGATAAGCTTAAGCAAAAATGAAATGTTAGAAACTAGAAATAAATTTCAGTTTTTAAATGATAAAGATGCCTTTGAAATTTTAAACAATTGATCACAAAACAACATATTGTAGTTTCTGTTACCAACGATTTAGTTTCAGATCAGCGCGTACATAAGGTCTGTACTACTTTAAGCGAAATGGGCTATAATATAACCTTAATTGGCAGGAAACTACCTGGTAGTTTAGCCATAAGTAGAAATTATACAACCCAAAGAATAAGACTTCTTTTTAATAGAGGATTTTTATTTTATGCTGAGTACAACTTAAGGTTGTTTTTTAAATTACTCATTCATAAAAAAGACATTTTATTATCTAATGATTTAGATACCTTATTGCCAAATTTTCTTGTAAGTCGACTTTTAGGTAAAAAGCTAGTATATGATAGTCATGAGTTATTTACTGAAATACCCGAATTGACAGGTAGACCAACAGTGAAAAAAGTATGGTTGGCTATTGAAAAATTTATCTTCCCAAAACTCAAAAATGTATACACAGTAAACCAAAGTATCGCATCTGTCTATCAAAAAAAGTATAGTGTGGCTGTAAAAGTAATTCGAAATATTGCGCCAAGTTTAAAAAACAACACTCTTGATGGTTCCTTATCAGAGAAGATTAAAGGGACTAAAAAAATGCTTATTTTACAAGGTACAGGTATCAATATAGATCGAGGTGCGGAAGAGGCTGTACAAATGATGCAATATTTAAAAAATACCGTTTTGTATATTATTGGTGGAGGTGATGTTTTTGATAAGTTAAAAGGGTTGGTAGACACATTAAACTTAAAAGAGAAAGTCTTTATTAAAGGAAAAATCTCTTATGAAGAGTTGATGGAATATACTAAAATAGCCGATTTGGGCTTGTCTTTAGATAAAAACACCAATCTAAATTATGAATACAGTTTGCCTAATAAAGTCTTTGATTATATTCAAGCACAAACACCATTATTTGTTTCCAATAGAAAAGAAATTGCTAATTTGGTAAGTCAAAATAATATTGGCTTTGTTGTAAATAATCATGATCCTAAGGTTCTAGCAAACCATATTTCTGAAATTTTTTCAACTATAGAATTGTACAAAATATGGAAGCAAAATCTAAAAAACATAGTAGCTAATTATTCTTGGGAAAAGGAAAGTGAAAAGCTAAAAAATATATTTCAAAATTTAGAATAAATCTTAGCTACACCACACCTATTAACACCTGTGTTTTATTGATTTATCAAACATAAATACCCCAATTTATATATATCAAATACAAATAATGATGGTTTCTTAGAACATAAATTTTGTTCCCACTGCTGTTTAAATTTTTGAAAAATCCAAGCCGTAAACCTATCAATTCTTAAAGTTTTAAATCGGATAAATTTATCTATTAGAGTAATATCTCCTTTACGTATTAATTGATGTTGGTATAAATAATTTGCATTCTCAATAGATCTTCTAACTTTTTCAATAAAAACGATATTCGGTTCAACTCCCAAATGATAAACAGTATTATCAATATGCTTTATTTCTATTTGTTTGTTTTTTAACTCAATGGCAAACAATGTATCTTCATGTCCGTAAGTAGTCAATAATTCATTAAATTCAATATCAGAAAATACCTTTTTATGAATTAAGAAATTTGAAGATAAAAAATGCTTATATGGATTATTTATACGTTGAGAAATGGGAATAGCTTCCCTCTTTGTACCATAAGTCCACCGTAATAATTTAGCTCCTACAGGCTGTTTAACGTCATAGTTTATTCCTCCACATAATACTGAGGTTTCATTTGAAATAGCTTTTAAATAGCTTACTATAAAATTGGTGTTTTTGGGTACCACATCCACATCTAAAAAAAGTAACCAATCATAAGCGGCTTGACTAGCTAGTTTATTTCGTATTTTGCTTCTACCTATATTTTGCGCTAAAACTTCAAACTTTGAAAATTCTAATGCATTAATTTGATTATTTTCTACATAAACGTTTTGTACTGAAGCATCGTCTAAACAAATTATTTCAAATGGAACTTTAGAATGTGTAAGTTGTGAGTGAATCTCCTTAACTAAGGAAAGTGCATTATAATTATATGTTGGAATTAAAACAGATACCACAGGATATAAACGTATTTAAACCACTTCAAAAATTTTGTCACCCTCACATTTTATGGTTTTATGAGGGTATTTTAATATCAAAGCATAATCATGAGTTGCCATTAAAATAGTTTTGCCTGTTTTATTAATTTCTTCTAATACACCCATCACTTCTATAGATGTTTTAGGATCGAGGTTCCCTGTGGGTTCATCTGCTAAAATTAATTCAGGGTCATTTAATAAGGCTCTTGCAATAGCCACACGTTGCTGCTCACCACCAGAAATTTGATAAGGCATTTTAAATCCTTTAGTTTTCATACCTACTCTTTCTAAAACAGCATCAATTTTTGCAGTCATTTTAGATGTATCCTTCCAGCCTGTAGCTTTTAAAACAAATTTTAAATTATCATGAATATTTCGATCATTTAATAGTTTAAAGTCTTGAAAAACAATTCCTAATTTTCTTCTTAAAAAAGGAATTTGTTTTTGTTTTAATTTAAGTAAATCATAACCTACAACGGTTCCTTCTCCCTTTTGTAAGGGCAAATCACCATATAAGGTTTTCATTAAGCTACTTTTTCCACTTCCTGTTTTACCTATCAAATACATAAAATCTCCTTTATTAATATTCAGATTAATATTTGATAATATCAAGCTTTCTTCTTGAAAAATAGAAACGTTTTTTAATTGAAGTGTAAGTGCAGACATTCTGTATAATTTATAGTACAAACTTACAGTTTAAATTTTAATCTGAAAAGGATTCTGTTTTCACATAATTTTGGCTTGATTTATGTAGTTTGATAATTTTTTTCTTAACAAAATGTTATAATTTCTTAACAATTATACAATTTCGGTTCAATTGAACGTTGTTTAATTGTAGTATGTTTATTTTTAACATTTCAAATCAAAAACTATTCACCATAATGAACTATCAAAATAGTTGGCTTGTTATTCTATTTTTAATTTTTTATACGCTTGGATTTGCTCAGAAATCTGATATTTTTACAAATGATTTAAAAGAATACAATCATGCTGTAGACCTCTACAACAATAGAGATTTTGTTGCTGCAAAGTATGAATTTAATCGGCTTAAGCCTAAATTTGAAAACAGCTCAGAACGTAAAGCAAACTGTGAATACTACGAAGCTTTTAGTGCTATTAAACTCGGAGAGAGAGGCGGGAACAGGATGATGTTAGATTTTATTGAAAATTACCCTACAAGCACCAAACAAAATGCTGCTGTATTAGAAGTTGGCGATTATTATTTTAAAAATGGTATTTATCCTTATGCTTTAAAATGGTATAAAAAAGTAGAATCAAGAAATTTATCTCTTTCCAAAGAAGAAGATTTTACCTTTAAATATGCCTATAGTTTATTTGCTATGCAGAGTTATCCTAAAGCTAAAGAATATTTTCAAAAATTACTTACATCGTATGAATATGGTGCACAAGCTAAGTATTATTATGGCTTTATCGCTTATCAAGCTGATGATTATGAAAATGCAGGGAAATATCTTGGGCAAATAGCTAATGAAAAAGAATTGGGAAAAGATGTGCCTTATTATATGGCAAATATCAAATTTAAAACAGGAGAATTTAAAGAAGCAATAGAAGTTGCAAAACCTTTTCTTTCAAATGCAAGTAAACAACAACGTTCAGAGATTTCTAAAATCATTGGCGAAAGTCATTTTAATCTAGAAGAATATAAGGAGGCTATCCCTTACCTAAAAGCCTATAAAGGAAAAAAACGTCGATGGAATAATACAGATTATTATTTATTAGGCTATGCTTATTATATGGAGAAAGATTATGAAAATGCCATTTCTTATTTCAATAAAATTGTTGGTGGTAATAATTCAGTTTCTCAAAATGCCTATTATCATTTGGCGGAATGCTATTTACAAACAGAACAAAAAACAGAAGCATTAAATGCATTTAGAAATGCTTCTCAAATGAAATTTAACAATGCTATTGTAAAAGATGCTTGGTTAAATTATGCCAAACTGAGTTATCAAATAGGAAATCCATACAAAAGCGTTCCAGATGTATTGCAAGAATACCTAGATACCTATCCAAAATCTGAAGCTACAGAAGAAATCACTAATTTATTAATTAGCGCCTATATTACATCTAAAGATTATCAAGGCGCACTAAATGCCTTAAAGGATAAAAAAGATAGTGATAGTAAGGAACTCTACCAAAAGGTTGCTTTATATAGAGGTATGCAATTGTTTCAAGATACAAATTTAGATGATGCTAAAAAATATTTTGAAATAGCAATTGCTACACCAAAGGACAACTCTATTACAGCTAGAGCTGTATTTTGGAATGCTGAAGTTGATTATTTACTCACCAATTATACGCAAGCACTTTCTAGCTTTCAACAGTTTAAAACGATGAATAAATCGGATACTTTAATAGAAAATAATGCAATAGATTACAATCTTGCTTATACCTATTTTAAACAAAAAGATTATAATAAGGCAGGTGACCAGTTTCAAAATTACCTCAACTCAAATCCAAACGATCAAAATAAAATAAACGATAGTTATTTACGCTTAGGCGATACTTATTTTGTTTCTAGTAACTATGATAAAGCCATAAATGCGTATAATCGTATCATTAAAGAAAATGGTATTGATACAGATTATGCACATTTTCAACGTGCTATGAGTTACGGGTTTATAAGTAAAAACAACCAGAAAATTGTTGATTTAACTAAATTTTTAGGTGCCTATCCTAAATCTACTTTACGTGATGATGTATATTATGAACTAGGAAATTCTTATATTAGAGAGAATAAGAATGATGATGCACTACAGAGTTATGATAATTTATTAAAATATTACAAACGCAGTTCTTATGTGCCAAAAGCCTTATTAAAACAAGGTTTGGTTTATTATAATACGGAAAGAGATAACCAAGCACTAGATAAATACAGACGTGTTGTAAATGAATTTCCAAACACTGGTGAAGCTAAAGAAGCCGTTGCTAATGCACGCCAAATTTACGTAGATTTAGGTCGTGTTGATGAGTATGCAGATTGGGTAAAAGGCATAGATTTTATCAATGTTACTGATAAAGACTTGGATAATGATATGTATGAGTCTGCTGAGAAACAATACCTCCAAAACAATCGTAAGAGGGCAATTCCTGCATTTCAAAAATACGTTAAACGTTTTCCTAACGGAATCCATGCACTTCAAGCAAATTATTATTTAGCAGAATCTTTATATGGAGAAAAACAACAAAATAAAGCCATAGCTTTTTATAGCTATGTTATAGATTCTGAACGGAATGAATTTACCGAGCAAGCACTATCTAGGCTTTCACAAATTTATTTAGAAGCAGATCATTGGGGCAAAGCAATGCCCCTTTTAGAGCGTTTAGAAGAACAAGCAGATTTTCCTCAAAACATCACCTTTGCACAAAGTAATTTAATGAAAGGGCATTATGCTTTAGAGCATTATGAACAAGCTGTAGCTTATGCAGAAAAAGTATTACAACGTTCAAAATTGGAAAATAGAGTAAAATCTGATGCTAAAATTATTATTGCACGTTCTGCCCTAAAAACAGGAGATACCGCCAAAGCACAAGAAGCATATGAAGAAGTAAATCGTATCGCTAAAGGCAAACTAAAAGCAGAAGCCCTGTATTACGATGCGTATTTTAAACATGAAGATGGTAATTATAAAGTCTCCAATACGGTTATACAACAATTGGTGGCAGATTATTCTGCATATAAATATTTTGGTGCAAAAGGTTTAATTATTATGGCAAAAAACTTTTATCAACTAAAAGATGCTTTCCAAGCATCTTATATTTTAGAAAGTGTAATTAAAAACTTTTCAGACTATAAAGATGTGGTAAAAGAAGCAAAAGCAGAGCTTCAGAAAATTAAAAATGAAGAAGCAAAAACAAATGAATCTGTAAACCCAAATGGAGGTAATTAAAAATATGAAAACAGTGAAAAATAATAGCATTATATTAATTGTATTTCTTATTTCAGCAATAACTTTTGCTCAAAAAAAGGAGAAGGATACGCTAGGTACAGAGGTAATTAATGTTGTTAAACCCTATACGCCTACCGTTTCAGATGCGTTTAAAATTAAATCATCTCCAGAAATAAATGATGCAAGTCTCAATAAGAAAAACCCTATTGAATATACTATCTTTTCAGTTCCTGTAGTGTCTACATTTACACCAGATAAGGGCAAGGCAAAAGTATTGCGTATCAAAAGAAGTGAACCTGTATACGAAAACTATATCTCTGCTGGATTTGGTACTTTTCGTTCTCCTCAAATAGATATTTTTTATCACAACAATACAACTAGAGATAATGATTTTGGCGGCTTTATTAATTTTCATTCTTCTCGGGGAGGTCTTAAAAATGTTTCTTTAAATAATGATTTTTACGATGGAAAATTTGATGGTTTTTACAAGCAAGATAATCAGTATTATAGCTGGAAAATCAATGGTGGGGCACGCCTACAAAAGTATAATTGGTACGGTTTACCAGAAAATATAAATTTTAGAGGTGATGCAAATAGTAGTATCCAAGAAGCCCACAAATACACAAATATTTATGCTGGAGGAGAACTCGATTATTTTGATTCCGTTTTCCAAGGAGGAGATGCTATATTAAATTTATTTACAGATAATAAAGGAAGCCAAGAATTACATTTGTTGGTACAACCAAAACTTGATTTACCAATCGCTTCTGAATATATCACAGCAAATGCAAGATTAGAATTCCTACAAACTAGTTTTGCTCAAAATTATGCCTTTACGGGAAAATTAAATCACACCTTTTTTACAGCAGGAATTAATCCCAATCTAGAAGTATTACGCGATAATTTAACACTAAATTTAGGTGCAGACTTTCTATTCAGTGCAACTTCGGTAAGTGGCGAAGATAGTCGGGTTTATATTTATCCTAAAGTAACTGCTTCTTATATTTTAATAGATCAAATATTAACTGTTTATACTGGTGCAATAGGAGGTTTACACCAAAATAGCTATAAAGAATTTGTAGATAAAAATCCTTTTGTATCACCAACACTAAATATCAAGCGAACAGATGAACAGTACAATGCTTTTATTGGTTTTAAAGGAAAACTAGCTTCAAATATTGGCTATAATTTCAAAGGCTTTTATAAAAGCGAGAAAAACAAACCGATGTATAAATTAAACCCAACGAAAACAGATGGTGTCCTCTTAGTAGAAAGGGGTTATGAAGCGGGGAATTCATTTCAAATTGTATATGATAATGTAAAAACTATTGGAGGTATTGCTGAAATTGACATTAACCTCTCTAAAGAATTTAAATTTGGAGGGAATTTAGCATATAATATTTATACCTTAACCAATGAAGCGAAAGCTTGGAATTTGCCAACTTTAAAAGCAGGAGGCTTTGCTAAATACAATAATGACAAATGGTTTGCAGGAGCTGATTTGTTTTTTAGTGGAGACCGTAAAGATGAATTTACCTCAACAATTAATGCTGCAAAGAGTCTTTTAAAATTAGGAAATTATATAGATTTAAACCTTAATGGAGGTTATAAATTTGGAGGAAAACTAACCGCTTTTGCCAAAGTAAATAATGTGTTTAATAGTAACTATCAAAAATATGCAAATTTTAAAGTACAGGGCTTACAACTTGTAGGAGGAATCACCTTTAAATTTGATTAATCTTTAATTTGCCATTCTGAGTAGGATTAAAAAATTTTCCCTTTTAATTAATGCTGCTCATTTTGGCTTTTTTTTTAGCAATTAAAATTTTTGGAACGGAATTTGTATTTTCTATCCTAAATAACCATAAACCATGAAAAAATACATACTATATATATTACTATTTTCAATAGTTATCGCAAATGCTCAAACCAAAGCCTTTAAAAAAGGGGAATGGTTAAGGTATAAGGTAAGCTATAGTAATTTTCTAAGTGCAGGTAGCGCAACATTAGAAGTTAAAGAAGCCAATAACAAAAAAGCATTTCATGTTATTGGTAAAGCTAAAACATCAGGAGTGATTAGCTGGTTTTTTAAAGTAAAAGATAATTATCAATCCTATTTTGATAAAAAAACCACACTTCCTTATCACTTTGTGCGAAAAATTAATGAAGGAGGATACACCAAAAATAAAGAAATTTTCTTTTTTCAAAAAAAGAAAATAGCAAAAGTAAAGGATTACAAAAATAAAACAACTAAAAGTTTTACTACGCCTAAAAATGTACAAGATATGCTATCTACTTTATATTATTTAAGAAGTCAAGATATTGGTAGCATGAAGGAGGGGCATCAAGTAAAGCTAACTATGTTTTTTGATGAAAAAAATTACCCTTTTAAATTAAAATTTTTAGGAAGAGAGACTATAAAAACAAAATTTGGTAAGGTTAAAGCTGCAAAATTTAGACCTATAGTGCAATCAGGAAGAGTCTTTAAAGAAAATGAGAGTTTAACCGTTTGGGTTAGTGATGATGAAAATAAGATGCCTTTACGTATAAAAGCTTCATTAGCTGTAGGATCAATGTTGGTTGATTTAGACGCTTACAAAGGCTTAGCAAACCCATTTCCAATTATTTTTTAATTTATCTTATACGCTGCAAAAAAATTACCACAAATTCTCAAACTTATCTATCCGGTAGGCGGATTAGCAGTAAAACTTCAGTGGCCTATTGATATTTCTACAACGCTGCCTTATGGTAGTTCATTATAATTTTTAGGTATTGATATTTTTATCAGTAAACAAATCCGTTAGATATAAAAATAGTAAATTTGCCTGATAATTTTTTTAAAATTAAAATGCACCAAGTGAAAATTTCCGTTTTACTCCTACTCCTTTTACTCTTCTTTTCTTGTAAAAAAGAGCCTAAGAAAAAGATTCTTATAGAGAAAGTAGAAGCACCAATAGTTCTTAAAAAATTTGGGTATATTCTTGATGATTTTAAAATAATAGAAGATACTATCAAACGAAATGAAAGCTTCGGTGAAATTCTCTATAGAAACCATATTGATTTTCCAGAAATTCATAAAATAGTAGAAGTTTCTAAAGATTCCTTCGATGTACGTAAGTTAAGAGTTGGAAAACCATATACTGTTTTAACCTCAAAGGATACTACAGAAAAAGCACAGGTATTCATTTATTATCCCAATAAAGTAGAATATCTTATTATTGATTTTAAAGATTCTATACCAACAGCTCAACTGCATAGAAAAATCATAAAAACAGTTACAAAAACAGCAACAGGAAGTATTAAAACATCTTTATCTGAAGCTATGGATGAAGCTGGACTTAATTATGCTTTAGTTAATGAAATGTCTGATATTTATGCTTGGGCAATAGACTTTTTTCATCTTCAAAAAAATGATAAATTTAAAGTAGTTTACGAAGAGAAATTTATTGATGATACCACTTCAGTAGGTATTGGCAAGGTAAAAGCAGCATATTTTGAACATAAAAATATGCCATTTTATGCTTTTCAGTATGTAACAGATTCTACCAAAAATATATCTGATTACTATGATGAAAAGGCCAATACATTACGTAGGCAATTTTTAAAAGCACCACTCAAGTTTAGTAGAATTTCTTCTCGGTATAATTTAAAACGATATATCCGATATTACGGACGTATAAAACCTCATAAAGGAACTGATTTTGCAGCAGCTATTGGTACGCCAATACTTGCAACTGCAAATGGTACTGTAATTGCTTCTGCACGTAGAGGGGGTAATGGTAATTATGTTAAAATAAAACACAACTCAACCTATTCCACACAGTATTTACATATGCGAAAAAGACTGGTAAAAAAAGGAGATTATGTAAAACAAGGAGATGTAATTGGTACTATAGGAATGACAGGTAATACTTCTGGACCTCATGTATGTTATCGTTTTTGGAAAAATGGCGTTCAAGTAGATCCTTTCAAACAAAAACTACCATCGGCAAAACCTATAGAAAAAGAATTAAAAGAACAGTATTTAAATTTTATCTTACCTTTAAAACAGCAATTGGATAAAGCAACTGTTAAATAATAAAAACAACAAATCTCAATTTTAGAATTTGTTGCTTACAATATTATAATTTATAACATTATGTCTCTAAAGAATCAAAACCCTACACAGACAAGTGCTTGGAAAAAACTCCAAAACACATATCAAGAAATAAAAAATATTGATATGAAGACCTTGTTTTTAAACAACTCTAAAAGACAAGAAAAGTACGCGTTAACTAGTCATGAAATTCATTTAGATTTTTCTAAAAATAGAATAACCAATATTGCCCTAGAGCAACTATATGAATTGGCTGAAGAGGTAGACTTAAAAGATGGTATTGAAAAAATGTTTTCTGGAGATACGATTAATGTTACTGAAAATAGAGCGGTATTACATACTGCTTTGCGTAATCAATCTGGATCTCCAGTTTTAGTAGACGGTAAAAATGTAATGCCAGAAGTTGAAGCTTCTCTTCAAAAAATAAAAGCTTTTACCAATGCTGTTATCTCAGGAGAATTTAAGAGTTATACCGGAGAAAAATTTACAGATATTGTAAATATTGGTATTGGTGGATCAGATTTAGGTCCAAGAATGATTGTTGATGCCTTGCAATATTATAAAAACCATTTAACCACACATTTTATTTCAAATATTGATGGAGATCATGTTGCAGAAATATTAAAAAATCTCAATCCTAAAACAACACTGTTTGTAATTGTTTCAAAAACATTTACTACACAAGAAACCTTAACCAATGCCGAAACAGTAAAAAAATGGTTCTTATCCCGAGAATTCAAAACTACTGAAAATGACATTCAGCATAACTTTGTAGCTGTTTCTACCAATCTAGAAAAAGTTGCTAATTTCGGAATTGCCCAAGAAAATATTTTTACCATGTGGAATTGGGTTGGCGGTCGTTACTCTATGTGGAGTGCCGTAGGTTTAGCTATTAGTTTAGCTATTGGCTATACTAATTTTAATAAGTTCTTAATGGGAGCTTTTGAAATGGACAAACACTTTAAAACGGCACCTTTCGAAAAAAATATTCCTGTAACCTTAGCATTACTAAGTATTTGGTATACTAATTTTTTTAATGCTGAATCTGAAGTTGTAATTCCTTTTTCGCAATATTTAACACAGTTCGTTCCCTATTTACAGCAATTATCAATGGAAAGCAATGGCAAATCGGTTGATAGAGACGGAAAGCTTATAGATTACCAAACGGGAAATATTATTTGGGGAAATACAGGAACCAATGTACAACATGCCTTTATGCAATTAATACATCAAGGCACAAAATTAATTCCTGTCGATTTTATCGGATTCTCAGAATCTTTATATGGCAATACAGACCATCATCATAAACTTATGGCAAATTTTTCTGCCCAAGCAGAAGCTTTATACCAAGGAAAAACAAAAGAAGAAGTTCATTTAGAACTAAAAACAGCAAATCAATTAGATCAAATTGAAAAGTTATTGCCTTTTAAAGTTTTTCAAGGAAACAAACCTTCAAATACAATACGTATAGATAAATTAACCCCTAAAAATTTGGGTAGTCTTATTGCTATGTACGAACATAAAACTTTTGTACAAGGCTATATTTGGAACATTTATAGTTTTGACCAATTTGGTGTAGAATTAGGCAAAGAATTAGCTAAAAAGTATCTGTAATAAGAGTGTGTGTTTCCGCTTTAAGAGTGTAATTAACACGTTTACTTAGTTGCAAAATGCCTTTATAAGTTTCAGCACCTTTTTATTCCTGCCTAGGCAAGAATCTAAAGTAATAAATTGGCAACAGTTTAAAGTAAATACCTAAAATAATCTGTAATTATTAAGTGTAATTTAATTATATGATTGTTAATAAGTTAATATCATATATTATTCACAACAGCTATCTATAACTTAGAAAAATAAGTTATCAAAAGTTAATGTTTTCTTAAAGAAAAACAGATAAAAATTACTACTTTTGTCCAGCAAATTATAAACTAATTCAATTTATACATAAAATTTTTGCCGATTTTATGTTAATTTAAAAACAATCAAATACAAACACATGAAAAAAATTACTCAATTAGTATTGGTGATGCTATTCTTTGCAATGTCATCGGCCATGTATGCACAAATTCTTACGGGCGCTGTTAATGCAGAAGATGGTCCGTTACCAGGAGCAAACGTTATTGTAAAAGGTACAACTACAGGTACAACCACAGATTTTGATGGAAAATTTTCATTAAAAGTTCCTGAAGGCTCTGGTGTTGTTGAAGTCTCTTTTATTGGCTACACAACTAAAAATGTAAACTATACGGTAGCTACTGGTGCAACTGCAGATTTAGGTACAATTACATTAGCTTCTGATAATACATTGGAAGAAATAGTTGTTGTGGGAACTGGTATTGTTGATTTAGCAAAAGATAGAAAAACTCCTATTGCTGTATCAACTGTTAAAGCAATAGAAATTCAAGAAAAAGGAGGAAACTTTGATTTACCCGAATTATTAACTGCATCTCCATCTGTACAAACTTCTAAAGAAGGTGGTTATGGTGATGGGCAAATGTCTGTTAGAGGGTTTAGCCAAATTAATACGGCTTTCTTATTAAATGGACAGCCAATTAATGGAATGGAAGATGGTAAAATGTATTGGTCTAACTGGTCTGGTATTTTAGATATTGCAAATGCAGTACAAATTCAAAGAGGGTTAGGTTCTTCTAAATTAGCTATTTCATCTGTAGGTGGT